>JACKQG010002751.1_pt1 | contig 22437 bp, 24 predicted proteins | sample 8237621 | NCBI WGS metagenome assembly JACKQG01 (sample SAMN15677084, study PRJNA649215) | marine metagenome | biome: marine; feature: Black Sea; material: saline water; isolation source: suspended particulate matter (SPM) from the Black Sea western gyre | collected 2013-06-09/2013-06-10 | depth... | reverse complement strand
AAGTTTGAAGTGCCTAAAGTTAAGGAACTTCGTGACTTTTTTAATGAGGACTGGCTTCACCAAGGCCTTTAAGATAAATCAGGCAAGAAAACGCTGGCAACAAAGAGTCAAAGATTCCGATAATCGTACTCTTCGTCATAATCGTTTTGAGTAAGATTATGATTATGAAATTGGGGAGTTATTTCGTCCAGGTACTATTAAAATGTCAAACAACACCTTTAACTTTAGGCACTTATAATGAAGGAGAATATATGGCGCGTTTAGCGGTCAATGTGGACCATGTGGCTACTGTACGACAGGCAAGGGGGATTGATGAACCCGACCCTGTCTTTGCAGCCGGCCTCGCCGAATTGGCAGGCGCGGAGGGTATAATCTGTCATCTCAGAGAGGACAGACGGCATATCAATGACAGGGACCTCAGGCTGTTACGCCAGACCGTAAAGACAAAATTAAACATGGAAATGGCTGCGGTGGATGAGATGGTGGATATCGCCATTGACACCAAGCCTGATCTGGTCACTCTTGTCCCCGAGAAGAGAGAGGAACTTACTACAGAAGGTGGCCTTGATGTCAGGGCCCAACCGGACCATTACAGAGGGACCGTAGAACGCTTGAAAAGAGAGAGAATTCAGGTCAGTTTTTTTGTTGATCCGGATCCCGGACAGATCAGGGAGGCACGCGAGTGTGGCGCAGACATTGTGGAGATCCATACCGGGCATTACTCTGAGGCAAAATCAGAACCAGAGGCCATTGAACGTTTTGGGCGTATTGTCAGGGCGGTGGAATCTGCCGCTGAGCTGAATCTTGGTATCAGCGCTGGTCATGGACTCAATTACGTGAATGTCAAAAGATTTAAGGACCTCTCCCAGATCGAAGAGTACAGCATTGGTCACAGTATTGTAGCAATGGCGGTATTGATAGGCCTTGAAGAAGCTGTCCGAAAGATGCTCGATCTGGTCAAAAGTTTTTGAAATGATATATGGAACCGGTGTAGACCTTGTCAGCATTGGAAGGATTGAAAAAACAATCCGCAAATGGGGCAGCAGGTTTGTCACAAGGGTATTTACGGCAGAAGAGAGCCGTATCTGTTATAACCGGCCTTCGTCCTACTCGGCCTTTGCCCTGCGGTTTGGTGCCAAAGAGGCCTTTTCCAAGGCCCTGGGTCTGGGCATGAGGAAGGGGATAAGATGGCGGGATATAGAAGTCTTTAACAATCCAGCCGGCAAACCGGGTCTCAGGCTTTATGGTGCAGCATCTGAAATATGTAAAGAGAAGGGGATAAACGGTATCCATCTGAGCCTCTCAGATGATGGTGAATATGGCATCGCTATGGTGGTGTTAGAGATTCTAAGAGATGGGGGCAAAACATGCTGAATGCAAGCGATATTATGACTACCGATGTTATTACAGTCAAGAAAGACACCTCTTTGAAGGATCTGGCTAAGATCCTTTACAAAAACCACATAAATGGGGTTCCTGTGGTTGACGAGGATGGCTCCCTCCTTGGGGTTATCTGTGAAAGTGACCTTATCCGCAAAGACAAGAAACTACACATACCAACAGTGGTGGCCATTTTTGATGCGGTAGTCTATCTCGAAAGCCCGAAAAGCATCGAGAAAGAGTTTAAGAGGATCAGCGCTACTACGGTGGAAGATCTATACACTAAGAAGACTATTACTGTGGACGAAAGAACTCCCATTGATGAAATCGCCACAATTATGACCAAAAAGAAGATTTATACTATCCCTGTCATGGATGGTGATTTAATAGTGGGGGTTATCGGTAAGGCCGACCTTTTAAGGACCATTGTGGGTGGGTAAGGTATTTAGTTTGAAAGAGGAATCTTTCACATGCCGGACATCCTCTGGCGAAGAAACTATAAATCTGGGTCTGAGATTAGGAACGCTCCTTAATGAGGGAGATATTGTTGCCCTGGCAGGGGATTTGGGGAGCGGAAAGACATGGTTTACCAAGGGTGTAGCGCTGGGATTAGAGATCTCTGCTGACACTGTAATTACGAGTCCTTCCTTTTCCCTCATGAATGAATACCAGGGCAGATATGCGCTTTTTCATATAGATGTTTACCGGTTGGAAAATGTCTCTGATTTTCTTGATGCCGGTCTTGATGAATATCTTTATGGAAACGGGATTACGGTGATGGAATGGGCTGATCGATGGCCAGAGATTTTGCCTGGGAGGAGTATAAAGGTCCAACTTGTGATTTTAGATGAGTACTCCCGGGAAATTACCTTGTCCGGTTACCACCCGAAGGCCCTGAGAATTCTGAAACAGATAAGTGAGGAGGTGGAGTGAGAAAAGTATGGCATTAATTGTTCAAAAATATGGTGGCACTTCGGTTGGAAGCATCGAAAAAATAAGGGCGGTTGCCAAGAGAGTCATTGAGACGTCTATTCAGGGCAACAAAATGGTGATTGTCCTCTCAGCCATGGCAGGTCAAACCGACGGGCTTATTAAATTAGCAAAAGATATGACCGAAGAGCCTGATTCAAGGGAACTTGACGTGCTTGTATCCACGGGCGAACAAATAAGCGTAGCGCTTTTTGCAATGGCTGTAAAGGATATGGGTTGCGATGCCCGATCCCTCCTCGGTTTTCAGGTGGCCATCCACACAGATGATTTATTTGGCAAGGCAAGAATTCATGATATTGAAACTGATCGTATCATCAGAAATCTGGATCAAGGCAGGATTGTGACCGTAGCAGGTTTTCAGGGTCTCGATAATCACGGGGACATCACCACATTGGGGAGGGGGGGATCTGACACAACGGCAGTTGCTCTGGCCGCGGCCTTGAAGGCAGATGTGTGCGAAATTTTTACCGATGTAGAGGGCGTTTATACGACTGATCCTAACATCTGTCCAAGGGCCAAAAAGATGGATTTCATCTCCTACGATGAGATGTTGGAGATGGCCAGCTTAGGTGCAAAGGTGCTGGAGATCCGTTCGGTTGAATTTGCCAAAAAATTTGAAGTGCCGATCCATGTAAGATCAACTTTTACCAACGAGAGGGGTACCATGGTGGTTGCTGAAACAAAAGATATGGAAAAAGTCGTAGTGTCAGGAGTCGCTTATAACAAGAACGAAGCCAGGGTGACTATTCGAAAAGTGCCGGATCAGCCAGGGATTGCCTCCAGGATATTTGATCCTGTGTTCAGGGCCGGCATCGTGGTTGATATGATTGTGCAGAACACGAGTCAGGATGGACTTACGGATCTGACGTTCACCGTGCTTAAAACAGACTTCTATAAAACCATGAAGTTAGTAAGCGATATAGCGGCAGAAATCGGGGGCGAACGGGTCTTAGGCGATGAGGATATTGCCAAGGTTTCCATCATCGGTGTGGGGATGAGGGCTCATGCCGGAGTGGCCAAAAAGATGTTTGCGACCTTGGCCAAAGAAAATATAAATATTATGATGATCAGCACCTCCGAAATAAAAATATCCTGCCTCATCGAGGAGAAATATACTGAACTGGCTGTGCGTGTCCTGCACAAGGCCTTTGGTTTGGACGATGAAAAAGAGGAAACTTCATGATAACCCCGCCTTGGCCGGGACTGGCGCCCTTCTTCTTCTTCTTTTCCTGATTGCCACGAATTTCCTGAAAGGTTCAAACAGCCTGCCCGACCCGGGAATAAGTCTTTCGGGTGGGAAGGTGTTTGTCGAGGTATCAGGAGATATAAGGCTCCCGGGCGTTTATCGGTTTGATGGTCCACCCTCTCTAAGAGAGTTGATGGCTCGCTCTGAGGGGTTAATCGCGGAAGAAAAAATCGTTCCGTTTTCTGTGGAGCCCCCCTTCGAATCGGGTTCTTATGTTGAAATCAGGAACAAACCAAAGGAAATCAGCTTGCAAATTGGAGAAATGTCGGCTTTTTACCGGATGACCCTTGGGATACCGATTTCTATAAACAATGAAAGTGCTGATGGGCTTGTCTCTCTTCCAGGAATCGGTTCCAGGACTGCAGAGGCAATCGTAGAGGAGCGAACAAGAAGGGGTGGCTTCGAGAAACTGAGTGATATTCAGTCTATCAGGGGGATCGGCCCCGGGCTGTACCGTAAGATAAGACCCTATCTGGTGTTGAGGTGATAATATTAGGCATAGATACCTCATGTGATGATACCTCAGCAGCAGTGGTTGTTGATGGAAAGTCAGTTCTCTCCAACGTGGTCCATTCTCAGGTCGAGATCCACCATGCCCACGGAGGTGTGGTCCCTGAACTTGCTTCAAGGGAGCACATCAGGAATATCATGCCGGTTGTTGAGGAGGCCCTGTTGAAGGCGGAGACGGGGGTCAGGGATTTAGATGGTATTGCGGTTACTGTTGGGCCGGGACTTGTGGGCGCACTTCTCGTCGGGCTTTATTATGTGAAAGGGCTATCCTATGCCTGCGAGATCCCCCTGGCAGCAGTTAATCATCTCGAAGGTCACCTTCTGTCCATATTCCTGGAGGAAAGAACCCCTCCATTCCCGTTTGTGGCCCTGACTGTTTCAGGCGGCCACACAAATATATATTATGTGGAGGATTATGGTCGATATAACCTGATGGGTCAAACCCTTGATGATGCTGCAGGAGAGGCATTCGACAAAGTAGCCAAAATGTCAGGCCTCGGCTATCCGGGAGGAGTTGCCATAGAAAAAATGGCCCTGGATGGCAGAAATGACAAGATTAAGTTTCCAAGGGCCTATTTGACAAATGAATCCCTCGACTTTAGTTTCAGTGGTCTTAAGACCGCGGTCGCCTTATACATGAAGAAATGGCGTGATGGTAAAGCGGAAGAGAATGAAATCACCCTTGCAGATATTGCAGCCTCGTTTCAGGAGTCGGTTGTGGATGTGCTGGTTCACAAGGTGATGACTGCAAGAAAAAAAATGGGTGTTAAAGCGGTTGTAATGGCCGGGGGCGTGGCATGTAACAAAAGACTGCGGGAGAGGTTGTCAGAGGTCGCCGGGAGTGAGGGCGCAGAGGTCTATTACCCGCGGCCTGAGTATTGTACAGACAACGGGGCCATGATTGCGGCGGCGGGCTATCACTGTCTGTTGCGAGGTGAAACAGCAGATATGTCATTAGATGTAAGATCCAAATTTCCCATTCAGGAGATCAGGATTGATGATTGATTCTGGGTATTGGATACTGGGTATTAGGTACTGGGTATTGGTTGTTGGTTGCGGGTCGGAGCGAAGCGTAGATCCCGCTGAAAGCGGGATTGCAGGTTACGGGTTTGAAACTTGTTGTAGCGGAGAGGCATTAGAGTCTTGAAATTCAGCAGGCAGATCAAATATTATTATATCAGGTTTATCCGTTTAAGGGGCGACCCTCATGAGCTGGCGCTGGGGATGGCCTTCGGGATTTTCACCGGAATGATGCCCATCATGCCCTTCCAGATGGCGCTTTCTGTCGGTTTAGCCCTGTTGTTCAAAGGCAGCAAGATAACAGCGGCCCTGGGCACCTGGGTCAGCAACCCCCTGAACTGGTATTTTCTATACTATTTCAGCTATAAATTAGGGGCATTTGTATTAGGGATACATGGGCATAACGCCATATTTTCATCCATTATGACGGGTATTCGATTGGGGGAAGACTCAATGATCATAGTGGAAAGGATTCTCGCGGCGGGCGGTCTCATGGTTTCCGCTTTTCTCGTAGGTGGTCTGATTATGGGAGTCGCTGTTTCAATTCCCTCCTACTTTATTTTCTTGTATGTCTTCAAACGGATAAGGGTGTGGCGCGAATCAAGAAAGGGGAGGGGAAATTGGCGCGTCACGGAGCATTAAGGCCAAGAGCGGCATTGAGACCCAAAAAAAAGCTGGGGCAGCATTTTCTCACTGATGCAGGGATCATTGAACAAATCATTGCTTTATCAGGATTCCAGCCGTCCGATATAGTTCTGGAAATCGGGCCCGGACAGGGTGCCCTGACCCTCCCCCTTTCAAAGACTGTTTCACATGTTGTAGCAGTCGAAAAGGACATCCGTCTTGCGAATTTACTTAAGAGGAAGCTCTCAAATTTGGGAATTTCCAATGTAACTCTTATAAACCAGGATATCCTGACCTTCGATTTTAGCGGGATCAAGCCCCGACCTTCGGGCAAGATCCAGGTCATTGGGAATATCCCTTACAACATCTCTTCCCCTCTATTAGAAAAAGTGATAAAAAATCGGGAAGTTGTGGCAAGGGCGATTCTTATGTTTCAATTAGAGGTTGCCAGAAGGTTGACCTCGGCTCCCCGTACAAAGGCCTACGGGGCCATGACCCTTCAGGTTCAATACCATGCGAGATCGACCTGCCTGCTGGCGGTATCCAAGAGGGCTTTTTATCCTGTACCAAAAGTCGATTCAATGGTCGTAGAGATTGACCTGGAGCAGCCGTATCCCAATCAGGGAGTGCATAATGATCACTTCAGGAAAGTTGTTAGAGGGGCATTTGCTTACAGGAGAAAGACGATTGTGAATTCTATGAAGGGCTGTTCCCCTTCCTGGACATCTGATATGCTCATGGATGGTATGAAAGCCTGCGGCATCGATCCCAAAAGACGGGCCGAAACCCTCAATATGGATGAGTTCCTGTGCCTGACCTCTGCCCTTGCGATTGACAAGCGGATAACAGAGTGATATTAAATCGATCTTTGCCGCGAAAAATAGGTTGAAATTCTTGAAGGATTTTGCTTGGAAATTATAGAAACAGTTCAGGAGATGCAGCAGAGATCCGAGGCGTTGCGATCGGCTGGGCAGACGATTTCTCTGGTACCGACAATGGGTTTTCTGCATGAAGGCCATCTTGAATTGATGCGTGTGGGGAAAAGGCATTCGGATAAACTGATCATCAGCATTTTCGTCAATCCTGCCCAGTTTGGCCCGGGTGAGGACCTTGACCAGTATCCAAGAGACAAAAAAGGAGACCTGGAAAAGGCCCGTGATGTCGGGGTAAATATCGTTTTTATGCCATCCGTCGGGGAGATGTATCAGGAAGGATATCAGACTAAGATACAGGTAGAGAATCTTCCTCAACACCTCTGCGGCCTCTCGAGACCCGGTCATTTTGATGGGGTTACCACAGTGGTTGCCAAGTTGTTTAATATTACAAAGCCGCATATGGCGGTTTTTGGCCAGAAAGACTACCAGCAGTTAACGGTTATAAGCCGAATGGTTATGGACCTCAGCATGGACATCAAGATCTTAGGCGTTCCTACTGTCAGAGAACCCGACGGGCTGGCCATGAGCTCCCGGAATAACTATCTGGGTCCTGAAGAGAGAAGATCAGCGCTATCCCTCAGAAAATCAATGGATCTCGCAGGAGAGTTGTTTCAGGGAGGAGAGAAAAAGGGGAAAGTCATAAGAGATGCTGTTCGATCCCTGATTCTAAGCCATCCGCTTACAGCCATTGATTATATCGCCATCTGTGATCCTGTAACATTAGACGATGCTGAAGTGCTTGGTGATAAGAACCTTCTTGCCTTAGCCGTTAAGGTGGGGAAGACCAGATTGATAGATAATTACTTGCTTCAAAACGATTCAGAGTAAAATGACCATCTAAAAAAGGAGATTTTCATGAAACCATTAAACTTTCTATTTACCTCAGAGTCAGTAACCGAAGGGCATCCCGATAAGGTTGCAGATCAAATATCTGACAACATCTTAGACAAGATTTTCGAGCAGGATCCTGCGGCACGGGTGGCCTGTGAAACTTTAGTTACCACCGGTATGGCTATGATCTCAGGGGAGATCACTACCACTGCCTATGTGCACATGCCCGAGGTTGTAAGAGACACGATCAAAGATATCGGCTACAAGAACTCCTCCATGGGGTTTGACTGGGAGACATGCGCGGTTCTTTCTACTATTGACAAACAGTCCCCTGATATTGCCGTGGGGGTTGACGATGGCACAGGCCTTTTTAAGGAGCAGGGGGCCGGTGATCAGGGACTTATGTTTGGCTATGCCTGTAAAGATACGCCACCTCTTATGCCGATGCCGATTTATTTGGCTCACGGGCTGACCAAGAGATTGGCCCATGTGAGGAAATCCGGACAGCTCCCCTGGCTCAGACCGGATGGCAAGTCGCAGGTGACTGTGGAATATGTGGATGGAAAGCCATCCAGTATCCACTCGGTGGTTATTGCGGCCCAGCACGATCCGGATGTGGATTACGACACCCTCCGCGAGGCGATTATTGAGAAAGTTATCAGAGAGGTGATACCAGAGAAGATGCTGGTCGATAAAACAGAGTATTTCATAAACACAACCGGCCGTTTCGTGGTGGGCGGTCCTCTGGGGGATTGCGGTCTGACCGGGCGTAAGATCATTATGGATACCTACGGGGGTTTCGGGTACCACGGTGGCGGGGCTTTTTCAGGAAAGGATCCTTCCAAGGTGGACAGGAGCGCCTCATATATGTGCCGGTATATTGTCAAAAACATAGTGGCAGCAGGGTTAGCTGAAAAATGCGAAATACAGGTAGCATATACTATCGGCCGGGCTGAACCGGTTTCGGTGATGGTGGGGGCCTCCAGTACGGGTGTTGTTTCCAGCAGTGAACTTACGGAAATAGTCAAAAAGGAATTCGATCTGAGACCTGCTGCAATTATCGAGCGCCTCGATCTTCTCAGGCCTATTTATGGGAAGACTTGCAACTATGGACATTTCGGGCGGGAGAAACCCGAGTTTACCTGGGAAAAGACTGATGCTGTAGAAGCGCTCAAGAAAGCGGTTAAATAGGGTATTGGGTACTGGGTATTGGGTACTGGATTGCTGGATGTGCTGGATGCTTGATGTTCGTAGTTCGCTTTAAATCCGCATTCCGCATTCCGAAATCTGAAATGGAATAGTGGTCGTCGGTGATTCGTTGTAATTCCGCAATCCGAAATCCGCATTCCGCAATCGAATGATACTGGAGAGTATAACAAAACAAAAAACGAGGATGTAAATAATGGATTATGATATCAAAGATGTTAATTTGGCGGCAAAGGGCCGGTTGAGGATAGAATGGGCCGAGATGAGTATGGCGGTCCTCAGGACCATTAAAGAACGTTTCGCAAAGGAAAAACCTCTTAAAGGGATCAGGCTTTCTGCCTGTCTGCATGTCACAACGGAAACAGCCGCACTTGTCAAGACCCTGAAGGCAGGGGGGGCTGAGGTAGTGGTATGCGCGTCTAATCCTCTATCAACCCAGGACGATGTAGCTGCCTCCCTGGTGGCAGATGACGAGGTCCCGGTTTTTGCCATTAAGGGGGAGGACCACGCGACCTACTACAGTCATATTCTTTCCGCTCTCAAACATGGGCCTCAAATTACCATGGATGACGGCGCTGACCTGGTAAGTTCGCTTCATTTCCTTGCTCTCAAGAAATGGAATGATTTAGAGCCCTCTGTAAGTGAATGGGGGCAGGCCCTGTCTGATGAGGAAAGAGATAGCTTTCTTTCAAATATTATCGGCGGGACAGAAGAGACGACCACCGGTGTCATCCGTTTAAGGAGCATGGAGAATGACGGAGTCCTCCAATTCCCTATCGTTTCTGTAAACGATGCCAATACCAAGCACCTCTTTGATAACCGATACGGAACAGGCCAGAGCACAGTGGATGGCATTATAAGGGCCACCAATCGTCTCGTTGCAGGCGCAACCTTCGTAGTCAGCGGATACGGCTGGTGCGGAAGGGGTGTGGCAACCAGGGCAAAAGGCCATGGAGCTCATGTGATCGTGTGTGAGGTCGATCCCCTGCGGGCCCTTGAAGCGGCCATGGACGGGTTTCAGGTAATGCCGATTGCCAAGGCAGCCCCATTGGGAGACTTCTTCTGTACCCTTACAGGGGATATCAATGTTATCAGGACCGAGCACTTCCTGGTAATGAAGGAAGGGGCCATGATCGCAAATTCGGGCCACTTTGACGTTGAATTAGACCTTAAAGGGCTTGCAGAATCTTCAGAGACCAGACGTCCCATAAGGGAGTTTGTGGAAGAATTTACTCTCAACAACGGGCGGAGGGTTTATCTTTTGGGTGAAGGGAGACTCATCAATCTGGCCGCTGCAGAGGGTCATCCCTCAAGTGTCATGGACATGAGCTTTGCAAATCAGGCCCTCTCTGCCGAATATATGGCAAAAGAACATGCGACACTCAAGAAACAGGTCTACCCGGTACCCCTCGAGATAGACCAGGAGATCGCCCGATTAAAACTGGAGTCCATGGGGATCGAAATAGATACATTGACAGAAGAGCAGGAACGATATCTTTCCTCATGGGAAATAGGGACGTGAGATGAATGCCCCAGATTCTACCCCCTCCCTGGATTTTATCCGGTCCATTATTACAGAAGACTTGAAAGCAAGTAAAAATAAGGGACAGGTCCATACACGTTTCCCGCCGGAACCAAATGGCTATCTGCACATCGGACATGCCAAATCCATCTGCCTTAATTTCGGTATTGCAACGGAATCTGGAGGTCTTTGCAACCTTAGGTTTGATGACACAAATCCAATCAAAGAAGAGGAGGAGTTTGTTGAATCGATCAAAAAGGACGTCCGATGGCTCGGATTTGATTGGGAAGACCGTCTCTACTACGCATCTGATTATTTTGATCAGCTCTATAAATATGCTGTACAGTTAATCAAGAACGGCAAGGCTTATGTTGACGACTTGACTCCGGATGAGATTCGAGAATACCGCGGCACCTTAACTGAGCCTGGCAGGGAAAGCCCCTATCGCACACGATCGGTCGAAGAAAACCTGGACCTGTTCGGACGTATGCGGGCAGGAGAATTCAAAGATGGCTCACGGGTACTTCGTGCAAAGATCCATATGGCATCTCCCAATTTAAACATGCGGGATCCTGTTCTGTATCGAGTTTTACATGCTGTCCATAACAGGACGGGTAAAAACTGGTGTATCTATCCCATGTATGATTTTACCCATGGCCAGTCTGATTCCATCGAAGGGATTACCCACTCCCTTTGCACCCTCGAATTTGAAGATCACAGACCCCTGTACGACTGGTTTATAAATGAACTGAAAATATTTGCTCCACAACAGATCGAATTTGCCAGGCTCAATCTCTCTTACACTGTCATGAGCAAGCGCAAGCTCAAGGAACTGGTTGAAGGGGACCATGTGACCGGCTGGGATGATCCCAGGATGCCCACCATATCCGGTATGCGCAGACGGGGGTACACGGCGGAATCAATCCGCAATTTTTGTGAGCGGATAGGGGTTGCCAAGAGGGGGAGCATGGTTGATATGGCGCTTTTGGAGTATAGCATCCGCGAAGATATGAATAAGCGGGCCCGGCGCGTAATGGCCGTATTACGTCCCATTCGCGTAGTGATTGACAACTATCCCGAAGATGAGACCGAATACTTGGATGCCGAGAATAATCCGGAAGATCCTGGGATGGGGTCCCGTAAGCTTCCCTTTTCACGCGTGCTGTTTATCGAAAGGGATGATTTTCGTGAAGATCCACCGAAAAAGTTTTTCCGTCTGGCGCCCGGTCGTGAGGTACGGCTGAAACACGCATATTACATCAAATGTGGGAGAGTGGTTAAGGATGAAAAAACCGGTGAGCTGATTGAGCTCCACTGCACTTATGATCCAGAGACACGGGGTGGATGGTCCGATGACGGGCGCAAGGTCAGGGGCACATTGCACTGGGTTTCAGCCGCCCACTCAATCGAGGCTGAAGTACGACTCTACGACCATCTTTTTTTGAAACCGAATCCAGGCGACGAAAAAGATGGCTCTGATTTCAAGGATCATTTAAATCCGAACTCATTAGAAACGCTCACCTCCTGCCGGGTTGAACCAGGTCTTGCAGATGCTGTGCCGGGCATGGGTCTTCAATTCCTAAGGCTGGGCTATTTTTGTGTTGACTCCGTTGATTCCTCAGCCGACAGACTTGTATTCAATCGAACGGTGACCCTGCGTGATACGTGGGCCAAGATCGAGAAGACGCAGAAAAAATCTAAAAAGCCGGGTAAAAGGAAAAAGGCTTCATGAAACAGGATGCAGGATGTAGGATGCAGGATGCAAGATGAAAGGGGCGCCATGCTAACTGAGATTACAATATGTGTAAAGGGTGGCGGGGACATTGCCTCGGGTGTTGCATGGAGACTCCACCAGTGTGGGTTCAGGGTCTTGATAACAGAAATCCCGAAACCCATGGCCGTGCGGCGTAAGGTGGCATTTTGCGAGGCCGTCTATGATGGTCATGCAGAGGTGGAAGGGGTAGAGGCTCTGCTCATATCTGAGGCGAATGATAGCCGCCGGGTATGGGATCAGGGGAAAATACCGCTGCTCGTTGATCCGGGGTTTGAGAAGGCAAAGATGATTCAACCTGAGGTGATTGTTGATGCAATCCTGGCCAAGAGAAACATCGGGACCCGCATAGATGATGCGCCCCTTGTTATCGCTCTCGGCCCTGGATTTGAAGCAGGGAGGGATGCACATTTTGTGGTTGAGACCAACCGGGGTCATAATCTTGGCCGGCTCTTGACTGAAGGTTCGGCCGAGCCAAACACCGGTGTACCGGGACCGGTCGCTGGAATATCTTCGGATCGTGTTCTACGGGCGCCCGGAAGAGGTGTCTGGCAAAGCGAGGCAGAGATCGGCGATATGGTTAAGAAGGGAGATACGGTGGGATCGGTGGACGGTCAACCCGTAAAAACCCTCATAGATGGAGTTTTGAGGGGGCTGATCCGTCCGGGAATCCCGGTAACAAAAGGGTTAAAGATCGGAGATATCGATCCCAGGGGAGTGAAGGAGTATTGCTACACCATTTCCGAAAAGGCCCTGGCCATAAGCGGTGGAGTGCTGGAAGGTATAATGAGGTTTGTCCGCTAATTCGCTAACCCCCTCGCTATCTCTGCGGCCTCTCCCATTATCCGGTCAAATAAATCTTTTAATGTAGGAATATCATGGGCCATGCCGATACCCTGGCCGCATGAGATAATCCCTGCATCCAAGTCCCCCTCATTATACATTTTCCTGGCTTTTTCTCCAGCGGCTATATTGAGGATCTCTGGTAAACCTGCCTGGTTTGCCTCTAATTCCGCAACTTTATTGGCTGCCGTGTTGTTCCAGACCCTGTGGGTGGCGCCTATTGAGCGCATGACCAACATGGTGTCGAGCTCACTGGCATTAATGAGGGCCTCCTTGAGTTTTTCGTGGATCGGGGCCTCTTTGGTGGCTAAAAGGCGTGTGCCAATAATGACGCCCTGGGCTCCTAAGGCCAGTACGGCAACGAGTCCCCTGCCATCGGATACGCCTCCGCCTCCAATTACAGGGAGATTCACACTTTCCACAACTTGAGGTACCAAGACCAGAGTGCCCACATCCAGCTTGCCTGTAGCGCCCCCGTTCTCGTAGCCTACTACGGTTATGATGTCGGCGCCCATCTCCTGGACTTTTAGCGCATAACGAACGCCCACGCATTTATGAATCCAGGTCAGACCCGCCTCTTTGAACCGGGCACACAGCTCTTCAGGCGCAGAATGTCCCGAAGTTTCAACGATCTTAACCCCTTTTTCAAGTAAAACATCTAAGTAATCATTATTGTCAATGGGCCGCATCATGGGAAAGAGGTTGAGATTGACGGCAAATGGCTTGTCAGTGAGTTCAATGAGCTGATCTAAGGCCTCTCCAAAGGATTCACGGTTCTGGTAGATTGCCGAAGCGAGCACGCCTAATCCCCCGGCATTGGAAATGGCTGCAGTGAAGGCCGCATCTGTAATGGACATCATGGTCCCGCCGACAATGGGATATTCTATGCTTAAGATTTCCGTGATTTTAGTTTTAAACATTTATAACCTCCTGGGATTCTGGGATTGTTGATTTATGATTTATGATTGAGTATTAAATAACTTAGACGTTCCCTGAGGCCTTCATGGCGGACAGGGGCACCAGGGATTTTCCTCGTTTCTGGGCCAATTCCATCAGGGTGGTCTGGGCATTTTCAGGGGGTTCACGACGTTCCGCATCTGGCTTGGGCTGAAGACTCATCGCCTCTGTTGTACAGGTCGTAACGCAAAGGCCGCAGCCGATACAGCGATCCAGATCAACCACTGCTATGTCATCATCCCCTATGGTGATTGCATCCATCTGGCACCGATCCAGACAGACTTCGCAGGCGGAACACATGTCAGAGTCTACCTCGGCATAATAGTTGGCAACGACCATTTCAACAGGTTTAGGGTGCTTTCTTAACCCCCGGAGCACACCGCAGCAATCTCCACAGCAGTTGCACATCCCCCCCGGGTTCTGCGCATTAAACGGCTGCGGGACCAGGCCTGCTTCCTCGCACCGGTCTAAAATCTCAAAGGCCTCTTCGTGGTTTATCCATCGGCCCATTCCCTTGTCCACATAATAATCGGCGTGTGATCCAGCCATCAGGCAGACTTCCAGGGGTTTGTCGCAGGCCTGCCCCAACAGATCCTGCTGTACCCTGCAGATGCAATCGGCAACCGCGAGGCGGTCTTTTGACTGGACAATGGCCCTGGCATCCTCGTACGGGATTACTTTCCACGCCACGTCAATGGCCTTATTTACCGGGATAGTCCGCATGGGTGCTACATGCTGCGAACTCTGAAGGGTAAAGGCTTCCTCAAAATATTCCTCAAACAATTGGGCCAATTCGTGGTCCATGGTTTTGAGCTGGTATTCATAGATCCCCACCACAAAAGGAGCTGCGCCATAGGCGGCCGACCCCTCTTTGCGTACGCGGAAGATTAGGCCCTTCTCCGCCATCTGTTCCAGAAGAGCGCCTGTCTGTTCAGGATCCTGATTTAACCGTTCGGCAACCGCCTTGGGTGTTTCAAGCATCATACTCAGATTCAGAAACATCTGTGCCTCTTCTTCATTGAAGAGCTTCTCAAGTATCTTCATCTCTACACCCGAGGTTGTTGATGGAAAACCCACAGAGTATTGATCCAACTGTTCCCGCAACTCGTAGAAAACACTTTCTGTCATCTTAGCCTCCCTGTAAAATATGTTCTTGCTTCCGGATTTGGTTTTATTCCCGAGGTATTTGCCACACGTCGGCCCATCTTTTACTATAAATTCCCTGTGCAGACAAGAAGAATCCTGTTTTCACAATTTGCCAGGTATTTACCAGTCAACGGGCGAATCTTGACTATGGTCGGAGCGGTGCCGCTTTCGGATCAGCGATGCGGGACGGGGCTAATTAAATAAGTTGACGATGCCGAAACTGATATGATAGTAGCGGGTTATGCCAAGATCAGCCCGATTAGACGCTCCCGGTGTCCTGCATCACGTTATGATACGGGGCATTGAACGGAAGAAAATATTCAGGGACAGCACCGACCAGGATGACTTTTTATCCCGCCTTGAGGATCTAATTCCCAAAACCAACATGTCGTGTTATGCTTGGGCACTTTTATCCAATCATGCCCATTTTCTACTCCGAACGGGAGATACTCCATTAACCACTTTCATGCGGAGGCTTTTGACCGGATACGCGGGCCGGTTTAATCGTCGTCATAAGCGAAATGGCCCCTTATTCCAAAACCGCTTCAAATCGATCTTGTGTCAAGAAGATGAATACCTGAAGGAATTGGTGCGCTATATCCATCTGAATCCATTGCGGGCAAATATTGTATCTAATACAGAGGATCTGAATAATTATCGATATTGTGGTCATAGCGCTCTTATGGGGAAAAAGGGATTTGAATGGCAGGAAACCGGCTATGTCCTCAGCTATTTTGGTAAACGCGTATCGAATGCCCGCAAATTGTATTGTGAATATGTAAAAGAAGGCATTAGGCTCGGTCGGAGGCCTGAATTGGTGGGAGGGGGTTTAATCAGGAGCCTTGGCGGCTGGGATGCAATTAAGAAATCCAGCTTGAAAAGTATAGGTAGAGTAAAAGGGGATGATAGGATACTTGGTGATAGCGAATTTGTTCTCCAGGTGCTGAAAGAAGCGGATGAGAAATTTGATCGTCATTATGAATTGAAACAACTCGGATATAATCTTCAGGGTGTTGAGAAAAGAGTGTGTAAGATGTTTGATCTATCTGTAGGAGACATCTATTCCAAAAGCCGTGAAAAGGCTAAAACGCAGGCCCGGAGTCTATTTTGTTACTGGTCCGTGAGAGAGCTCGGCTATAGTATGCTGGAGATAGCGAGGCGGCTTGGAATAAGCCAACCTGGGGTAGTGTACGCAGTGAGAAGAGGAGAACGTATAGCGAAGGAAAGAGATGTTAAGTTAACACATTGAGTTGATTACTTTCTTAGCCTCGTCCCACTTCCTCATGATCGCGGCAGATCTCGGAGAGCGGGAATTGGTGGATGTCCTGAAGGGCAACGAATCATGGGACCAGAGCGCACAAACTGTCATCGTAGCCGAGGGTCTTGTGATGTACCTGTCTCCCAAAGCGGTCAAAGATTTGTTTTGTCAATGTGCCCTGATCGCTGGTATCGGCAGCCGGATCGCCTTTACCTATATCCCCACTGGTCCTGATGGTCGGCCCGATGCCGGCCGCAGGACGGGCTTGATGCTGTGGCTTCAGAAAGTTATTGGAGAGCCATGGACCTGGAGCATACATCCCGGGGAACTTGGCCTGTTCCTGGAAGAATCAGGCTGGACAAATACTCCGACGCTGGCTGGGACGAACCGTAAACATGGTGTGGAATTCTTTGCCGTAGCTGGAAAATAGACTTGCCGCGGGCGACAACGAGATCGAGCAAAGCGCTTCTGCAGATAAGCGAAAGACAAGGCAAGACAAAGCGATGCATACGAACGAGGATTCCTGATGCGGGACGGGGCTAATTAAATAAGTTGACAATGCCGAAACTGATATAGAGATCTTCGGGACCTCCTTAAATAGTAAAATTACTTGACAGAAAACATCATGAATAAGGAGAAACTATTTACTATCGGCTTCACGAAGAAATCTGCCGAGGAATTCTTCACCAGGCTGCGCAATGCTGGGGTCAAACGGCTTATTGATGTGCGGCTCAACAATGTGTCTCAGCTCGCGGGATTCGCGAAAAGGGATGACCTTGCTTATTTTTTGAAGGTGATTTGTGATTGTGACTACCGGCACGAACCACTTCTGGCTCCCACAAAAGAAATTCTAGACGCATATAAGAAGAAACAGATGGATTGGGAAGAATATGAACAGCGATTTGGCAAACTGCTCGAAAGAAGGCAGGCCCACCGTCTGGTCACTCCTGATGAACTCCGGAACTCCTGTCTACTGTGCAGTGAATCAACCCCGGAGAAGTGTCACAGACGTCTGGTAGCCGAATTTCTTACAAAAATCTTTGACGGCCTTGAGATATATCATTTATGAACGGTATAGAAGCGGTTTTCGCCGGAATACCTCTCAAACCCTCACCGTTTTGTTTGGCATATCCCTCAGCTGTAGATTTCACTTGTATGAGGTCGATATTGAATTTGAATGTTGGAAAAATATCTAAGTTTCAGAGATGCCCATAATTAGGGAAAAACAATGACAGACTACTCCGTCAAGCGGCATTTTGGTTTTGATCATTTTATGAATGGCCAAAAGGAGGTGATAGGCAAAATTGTTGCGGGTGAATCAGCTGCCGCTATTTTTCCCACCGGGGGCGGAAAATCACTCTGTTACCAACTGCCCGCCATGCATCTGCCGGGAATCACGCTGGTTGTTTCCCCTCTCCTGTCCCTGATGAAAGACCAGATCGAGTTCTTGAAATCAAAACAGATACCAGCCGCGAAACTGGACTCAGGTATCTCCCGAAAGGAATATCAGGCGACCCTTCAGGACGGAGTTCAGAACAGGATTAAAATTCTCATGGTTTCAGTGGAGCGTTTCAAGAATGAGCGTTTCCGGACCCAGCTGAAAAGAATGAACGTGTCGCTCCTGGTTGTAGATGAGGCACACTGCATATCTGAATGGGGGCACAACTTCAGGCCCGACTATCTGAAGATCCTCCTTTACCAGAAGGAGTTCGATATCCCCCAGGTATTGCTCCTTACGGCTACTGCAACACCGCAGGTGGTCGAAGACATGTGCGATAAATTTGCTATTTCTCGCCGCAATGTTATCGTCACTGGGTTTTTCAGGAAAAATCTCCACATAAGAGTAGAGTCTGTGCCTGAAAACAAAAAAAAGCTTGCCCTGGTTGAAGCGCTGAAGACAGACCCTGTTGGCCCTTCCATCGTTTATGTAACCCTTCAGAAGACCTCGGAAACAGTAGCGCAATACCTGGCCTCAAAGGGGTTGAACGCCCGGGCATACCACGCCGGCATGAAAACCCTTTCGCGGGAAGAGGTTCAGAACCGGTTTATGCATGGGAACTTGAATACGGTTGTGGCAACCATTGCCTTCGGTATGGGAATAGACAAGAGGAACATCCGCAAGGTGGTCCATTACGACCTGCCCAAATCGATCGAGAACTACAGCCAGGAGATCGGTCGAGCAGGCAGGGACGGTCTGACATCAATCTGCACGCTTATCGGCAATGGCGGCAACGTTCCCGTTCTTGAAAATTTCGTTTACGGGGATACGCCGGAAATTTCCGGAATACGCTCCGTGCTGGATATCATACGGAAAAACAATGGCAGCATGTTTGAGGTCCGATCGAACAGGCTTTCAATGGATACCGATATTCGTCTGCTGCCTCTCAAAACACTCTTTGTTTACCTTGAAATAGACGGTATCCTGAAACCCAGGTACACATATTTCGAAAATTATCCATTCAAGTTACTGAAGACGGAAGATGAGATACTTGATTTTTTCTCCGGTGAACGAAGGGGGTTTGTAGAAACCATTTTCAGGCATACGCGTAAGGCAAAAGTCTGGGCTTATCCTGAAATCAACGAAGTGATGGAAGCGTCGGGATCAAACCGGGCCCGGGTGCTTGCCGCGCTTGAGTATTTTGATGAAAAGGGGTGGATCGAGTTACAAGCCAAATCCGGCGTAGAGGTTTTCGAAATCATAAACCGGGATTTTGATGTCGGGGAAACTTCAAAGCGCCTCTCTGAGCTGTTCAGAAATAAGGAAACCATGGACGTGGAGCGAATCCACAAGATGATATCTCTTTTTGAAAGCAGCAGGTGTCTGGCGATGAAACTTTCTGAACATTTTGGAGAAACCATTCCCCAACCCTGCGGAAATTGCTCTTTCTGCCTGACAGACGGTCCATCGGCCCTTTGGGCTGAGCCGCTACCCGGCATCCCCGGATCTGAGGTTAAGGAAGCACTTCGCGCACTCAAAGATGTATCCGAAACCCCGGTTTCCGATGATCTTGCCACACGATTTCTCTGCGGTATTGTCAGCCCAAGATTGATTCAGTTAAAGGCAAAACAACTCCCTAGGTTTGGGTGTCTTGAAAAACACCCGTATAAAGAAGTCAAAAGCCGGCTTTAGGGTAAGCATATGTTTGATCAGGCAAAAGAACTCCAAGGTAAACTTAATAATATCCATACCTTACCCCTGTGCTCTCTGCGAGCTCTGTGAGAAATCAGACTTTTTGCATGGGTATCATATTCGATGGACTCGTAAAAAGTGCCTAAGGCCGTCACTCCTGGGGGGGCTACCCCCGCGAAACCGGGGAAGGGGAGTTCAATCATGACCCTTAAAACCAAGTGGATTGATATCTTGTATAATGCTGCAACTGGCAGTAGGCGGGTCCGCAATTTTTTTACACCAATAGGGGCAATCTTCTATGGTCTGTTAATATTTGTTTTTGTTATCATTGCCCTGTATTTAGATCGACTATTGGGCCTTACCGACATATTTCCAGGGAAGCTAAATATCATCTTATCTCTACCTGTTTTTTTGGTTGCCTTTATTTTGATCGGATGGTCGGTTCAAAACTTTCTTAAAGTAAAGGGGACTCCGGTTCCCTTCAATCCCCCGCCTCAATTGGTCACGAGCGGTCCATACGCTTATACAAGGAATCCAATGCTGACTGGCGTATTTGCCCTGCTCTTTGGTTTTGGCGTATTATTCGGATCTGTCTCTCTTCTTGTTGTATTCACACCTATTTTTATTCTCATTAATGTCTGGGAGTTAAAAGCTATTGAGGAACCGGAACTTCTGAAACGGCTGGGTCAGGATTATTCTGAATATCGACAAAGTACCCCCATGTTTTTTCCAGGCATTGGGAAAATATTTAAGAGGAGAAAATAGCAATTCGTGTGATATGATTATGGAGATGGGTGACCCCATTTAGTCGCTATTTTTATATTTTAATATCCGCGATTATGCAACTATTATTCCAGCGTTTTGGCATATTTAGAATTGATATATGAAAAACGCCATTTGAGATAGGAAATTAAAGTTTTGGTTGAGTGTGTAATTTCAAGCGCTTACCGATACCGATTCTTGTTAAGAATTTAAGTGAGGTAGCAAATAGGTAACAAAAAAAGCCGGATTTGAAGACATCCGGCATCAACGTAAATTTTTGGCTGGTCGGGGCGAGAGGATTTGAACCTCCGACATCCTGCTCCCAAAGCAGGTGCGCTACCAGGCTGCGCCACGCCCCGTTGTTTTGATCAGGCAATCTGCAATGTAGTCATTTGCCGCGGCAAAAGCAAGTCAATATTTATTCTTTAATTTCTTGACCCGTAAACAGCTTTACCTTATAATATCAATCCAATCGGGGGGTCACGTCCAAATCGTTTTTGAATGCTGTGATTGTCCCCGGTCAAATTATCAGAAAAACTTCAGGAGGCCTTGTATGGACCTTTTCAGAAAGATTGGTATCGGAATTGTCTCAATGATCCCCGCATTTGTGCTGGGGGGCCTTGTATGGGAATGGTTTGGGTCCTGGCTGGCTGTGCTTGGTGTGGTGCTACTGGTAGCGATATTTTCCGGCTCTATAATCTCGGGGAAACTCTCTACCCAATAAAACGGTTATAGGGGATCGGGATTTTAGTCCGACCCCCTATCCATTTCTCTTAAGCAATTCCGAGTTTGAACTTTAGGGCTTTCAACGTATTTTTCATGAGCATGGTGATGGTCATGGGACCTACGCCACCGGGTACCGGCGTTATCCAGCCCGCAATCTCCTTGGCTGCATCAAAGTCCACATCCCCTTTCAGTATAGCAATCTTCTTGCCGGTTTTTTCGCTGATCTTCTCCCCCACTCGGTTGACACCCACATCAATAACACAGGCGCCAGGTTTGATCCATTCGGGTTTAACGAGCCCTGGAACGCCTGCTGCAACAATCAGAATATCTGCACGTTTGCAGTGAGATTCCATATCCTTGGTGCGTGTGTGAACCACTGTAACGGTGGAATTAGCCCCTTCCGCCTTTTGAAACATCATGTTGGCGATAGGCTTCCCAACGATGTTGGAACGACCGACTACAACGGTTTCTGCGCCGCTGGTTTCCACACCGGCCCTGATAATCATCTCCTGGATACCTGCCGGCGTACAGGGCGGAAATTTGACCTCATCGCCCCCGATCATCAATCGTCCGACATTAACCGGATGGAAACCGTCCACGTCTTTGTCCGGATCGATAGCGTTAAGGATCTTTTTTTCATCGATCTGTTTGGGAAGCGGCAGCTGCACTAAAATGCCATTAATTGCATCATCATTATTGTATTTGTCAATCAGGGCAAGAAGCGCCTTTTCAGAGATGTCTTCAGGCAGGTTGTCCTGAATCTCTTTGAATCCCAGCCGATTGGCGGTTTTGATCTTGAGCGTTACGTAAGATATGGACGCAGGACTCTCACCGACCAGAATGGTTACCAGGCCCGGAACGACGCCATGCTTTTCTTTGATCTGTTTGACTTCCTTTTCGATTTCCTCGAGAATTACCTCCCTGATTTCGGTTCCTTTGATTAGTTTTGCTGTCATCTTGAATCTCCTTTGGAGACCTTTGAAAAACGCCCCCTTTTACTCAATCTCTGCGTCAGGCTCAAATTTTAATCCTCGAAATATTTAATATATTCCTGTGGTTAAAATTATCGCCTTCCTTGATCTTGACCAAAATTGAGCATTTTTCAAAGGCCTCCTTTGTTAAAAAGTTTGTGCTCATCAAATAAACTTAGTAAACTTGAGAAAAAAATTACAGAATTTGCGAATCTGCATACCATATTCTCTGGTTTATATCAAATGTTTTGTCAAAAAATTCGTAACCGGCCACAGGGGTGGCGATTCTGGTCTGAGGAAGTCTGCCCCGGCCGTTAACACGTTGTGCGGAAGGCTTTTTCTACGCTTCTGACGAAGCCGTACAGCGATATATGGGAGGAAAACCATGGAAACAAATCTTATTTACATCACTGCCGGTAGTATGGATGAGGCTAAGGCGATCGGGAAAGAGCTGGTTTCGAGCAGATTGGCTGCCTGTGCCAATATTATTGATAACATGAACTCCATATACTGGTGGGAGGGAAAGGTCCAGGATGAAAAAGAGGTGATCGTTTTGGCCAAGACCAAAGAATCACTTGTTTCCGAGTTGATTGACAAGGTGAAATCGAT
>JACKQG010002750.1_pt1 | contig 22441 bp, 20 predicted proteins | sample 8237621 | NCBI WGS metagenome assembly JACKQG01 (sample SAMN15677084, study PRJNA649215) | marine metagenome | biome: marine; feature: Black Sea; material: saline water; isolation source: suspended particulate matter (SPM) from the Black Sea western gyre | collected 2013-06-09/2013-06-10 | depth... | reverse complement strand
TACAAGCCACCCACCTTAAGAAACCAAATTTTTTAAGAGTCGCGGGGAGCTATTGCTTCAATTCTAGGTAAATTTTGGAAAGAACTTTGAAAAAGACTTACGGCGCGGCGGAAGCCATATTAAAGCTGCTTTCCAACAATCACTTAAAAGAGCCGTATTTTAACTTGATGTATTTGTGATCTTCTTCTCCATGCTATAATTTGCCCCATGCGAACACCTGCCGGAAAAGAATGCCCCTACTTCTATGGCGATTACTACCGCGGCCGCAACCGCGAAGAATGCCGCCTGCTTGAAAATTGGCAATCCAAACTGTGCAACACTTGCCCGGTTCCTGGAATCCACCTCGCCAATGCTTGTCAGCACATGGTTCTTAATGCCACTGTTGTGCGTCCATTTTTTATTTTGCCTCCCGAAGTGCAAATCAGCGCCTACTGCAAGAAAACTGAACAAGCTGTCGCCGAACCCCAGATTGGCTGCGGCAAATGCCACTCGCTGCCCGAAATCTTCACCGGAGATTCCTTTGACCCCAACACTCACGCTTCTGATTGATCTCGACGACACCCTGCTGGAGAACAGCATGGACACGTTCATCCCGGCGTATCTCGGCAAATTGGGCCAATACATGGCCGGTCACTTTGATCCCCAGGAAATGCCGCCAGTAATGTTCGCCGCTACCGAGCGTATGTTCCAAAATCAACGCCCCGACCGCACCCTTGAAGAAACTTTTGACCCACATTTTTACAAACCCCTGGGGATGCAAAAGGCTCAGGTCAGCGGGCAACTTGACGAGTTCTACGCCAGCGAATTCCCCAAATTACAGAAACTAACCCGCTTTATCCCGGAGGCGGTTGAGTTCATTGAACAGGCCCTTGAGCGTGGGTATCGCATCGGAATAGCAACCAACCCCCTCTTCCCGCGCTCTGCCATCGTTCAGCGTCTGCGCTGGGCTGGCCTCGATCCGCAGCAATACCCCTTCGCGCTGATTCCTTCCTACGAAACTTTTCATTTTGCCAAACCCAACCCGGCTTATTTTGCTGAATTTTTGGGACGGATGGGCTGGCCCGAGGGGCCGATTGTGATGATCGGGAATGATCCCGACCACGATGTGCGCGGCGCAAACGGGCTGGGCGTGCCAGTTTTCTGGATCACAGAGGTGGGCGCTGAAATCCCCGCTGGTTTTCCTACCCCCACTGCCAGCGGCGCGCTGGGCGATATACTCCCCTGGATCGACAGCTTGCCCCCCGAACAACCCAAAGCCAATTACAAGACTCCCAACGCCATCATCGCTACCCTAAGGGGCTGCGCTGCAGCGTTGGCGGGCATGACTACAGAATTTCCACGCGAGTGGTGGGGAAAATGTCCTGATCCCGAAGAGTGGTGCCTGACTGCGCTTATTTGTCATTTACGAGATGTGGAACGCGAAATTAACCTGCCGCGCTTGCAGATGATCGCCCGCAGCGAGAATCCATTTATTCCCGGCGTGGATAGCGATATTTGGGCGGCAGAACGCGGCTATAAACAGCAAGACGGCGAGAAAGCCTTAGCAGATTTCCTCGCCGCCCGCATCAAAACTTTAGATTTATTAGGCGAGTTGGCTGCCAGCGATTGGCAGCTACCCGCTCGTCATGCAATTTTCGGCCCTACGCGTCTGGACGAGTTGGCCGGGTTTATGGCCCGCCACGATCGTCTGCATATTCGTCAGGTGCATAAAACCATTGAAACGATCACAAGATTGCATTCGTAAAATCGTTTTTATCCGCCGAACAGCCCGCCGAGACCCTTCATCAGGTCGCCAGCATCCAGGCCGCCTTCAAGAATATCATCCAGCCGACCGGCAATCGAATCGGGTAATTTTTCCTTGATATACTCCAGCACCACTGCAACAGCTTTCTCAGCCATCTCTTCCGAAATTCCGGTTTTCTCAACGACTAACTTCACTAATTCATCCATAATTTGCCTCCTTTGGCAGTACAGTATTAACGTGAATACCAACATTCTACCATTTTGATAACCGTTTTATCCGCCTGATGAATTATTGTAACAATCCCAAAACATGAAACCTGAACCCGATTTCGAAAATAAAATCGCCCTCATCACCGGCTCTGGCCGCGGCATTGGGCGCGCCATTGCCTTGCATTTTGCCCAACGCGGTGCGGATGTGGTTATCAACTTTTTTCGTAACCGCGCCCCTGCTGAAAAAACGGCTGCCGAAATTGAAGCCCTGGGCCGTCGCGCGCTGGTCGTCAAAGCCAATATCGGCGACATTGACGGTTTGAACCAACTCTTCGATGAAACTGAACGTACCTTCGGCGGGCTGGATATTTTTGTTCACAACGCGGCTTCGGGCTTCAACCGTCCGACGATGGAGCAGCGCCCCAAAGGCTGGGATTGGTCGATGAACATCAACGCCCGCCCGCTGTTGTTTGGCGCACAACGCGCTGCCCCACTGATGCAGGCCCGCGGCGGTGGGCATATTGTGGCGATTACCAGCCCTGGCTCGCAGCGCGTGTTACCTGATTACGTCAGCGTGGGGGCGAGCAAAGCTGCCCTCGAAGCCGTAATGCGGTATCTGGCGATTGAACTGGCCCCGCAGCAAATTGTGGTCAATGCTGTTTCACCTGGCGTAGTTCTCACCGAGGCCCTGCAGCACTTTGATGCCATTCGCAGCGATGATGATCTGCTTGAACGAGCCAGACAACTAACGCCTACCGGGCGTTTGGTTACACCGGAAGATGTGGCTGAGGTTGTGGCTTTTTTGTGTTCATCAAAAGCAGCAATGATTTGTGGTCAAATTATTGTAATCGATGGTGGCTATACGCAAATATTATCGGGGGCATTTTCCTGATTCCGGCCAAAAAAATTCAGGCCATCAATACCCCATTATTTCAGGAATACTAACTCAATTTAATTGCCATCCCCCACTATTCCCCAAGACTCGTCTAGAACAAAACTTCCAGCCCTGTGAGCATGTCGGCCGTGGTCGGTTGGCGTTTGTTTTCAGCCCTACAGCGTTTCTGAATAGACTTCATTATGGCTATGCGCATATTCTCAGCAATATAGGCATTCGCGGCGGGGAAGCCGTAAGCCAGCACGGCGCGCGAATCGTCGGGGTGCAGCCCACCATGTACGCCGTGGATGGGCGCACCAAAGTAAAATCCCTCGGCATAGTTGGAAATCAAGAGCAAATCGCCAGCCAGCGAGCCAGTCAGGTTATTCAGGCGATTGACAGGATCGAGATAGCGTCCTGATGTTGCAGAGAACCATTTTTCCATCGTGATTATTTCCCCATCCGGAGTTAGAGCTTGATAGGATGCCCGCCAGCCATTTTTCTCGACGTTGCGGATCAGCACCCCAGCGAGGGCGCCCTCCAATTCGGCAGCGTACTGCCCCGAGGCATGGGCCTGCCAAAAAGCGCGCCCCACCGGAAACACATCCCGCTCGAAATCGGGGACATCCGCCCAACGCCCGCGGCGATTTTGCAGGTAGACGTAGGCCACACCCCCATTGGCGGAAACCACGGCATCGCAATCGGGATCCTCGCCGGGGTAATCGTGAACGTCCAACCCCAGGGCATCGAAAAGATGTCCCATCTCGCGCTCAAAGGGAAACGCCAAACGCAGCGAATGTCGATCATCGGGGATAACTTCAATCTGGCCGTGGTCAGAGAAAATGGCGGTGAGCAGAGAGCGATCCGCGGGGATGGCATCCCAGAGTTCGCCAATCATCGGGTCGAGCGTGTTGGTCAGATAGCCGATTTGTGCCCCAGGGCCATGGTGATGCGATTCGTGGTCCAGACCGAGGAAGTGGATGGTGAGAATATTGGGAAGGCCGTTACGCCAAATTTCAGCCAGAGCATCATGTAAAATTTGACGGTCGTACTCCGCAGCACTGAGGCCAAAGAGATTACCGCCTTTAGTGAAGCGCGCCAATGCCAAGAGAGAAGGCTTGAGCCAGGTATCGGCTCCGGTAGCATACATATTCCCGGCTACCACGGAGCGCCAGCCGCGCTCAGCCACACGCTGGTAGAGCGTCGGGGCTTGCAGGCAGCGCGCCGCCAAACCATCGGTAAAGACGCGCACGGCATCATCGGCAGCGAGGGTATCGCCAACATCGAAAGCGTAGTGACGCGGCAGACCGTTGCTGTGCATGCCAAAGCGATCAAAGAATTGATTGCCAGGGATGCCGTGCTGCGCCGGATGGGCTCCGGTGAACAAGCTGGCCTGCGAGCAAAAGGTGATGCTCGGCGCAGGCGCAACAATTGGAATTTGCACACCACGGCTGAGGTCGCGGCCACCCAAGAGCCGGGCGATATTGGGGATCATTCCCTGGCCGAGGGCGATAGAAAAGACATCTTGGCGCAGGCCGTCAATATCAATCAAGATGAGATTTTGAAATTCCATAATTATTCCACCAGAATTGCCCGCGCGGGTGCGCCATCGCTGCCCCGAATTTTGAGCGGCAGGCAATAGAGGGTGTAATCGCCCGGCTCAATGGCAGAGAGATCGAGGCCTTCCACGGGGATCACGCCCGCGGCGAGCAGAATGCGGTGCGAGGGCACAGGGGAGCGAAATGGGGCTACGGAGAGATAATCCACCCCGACAAGTTTGATGCCGTGCGCCACAAGCCATTCGGCGGCATCTGCATCGGGGGCGGCAAAATCTTCCTGAAAGCGGTCATTCCCTGTAGCCCACCAATCCGAATTGCGCGTTTTAAGCAACAGGCGCGTTGTGCTGGCAGGGATGTCGGCGGCTTCGAGGTCGGCAACAGTGATGTCTACGCCAACATTGGGAAGATACACGACGCGCGCCGGGCCTGCAAGAATTTCCAGGGATAAAGATTCCACGGTTTTCGCATCCCCACCCAGGAAGTGGTAGGGCGCGTCCACATGCGTGCCGATATGCACCGTGGCGGAGAGGTGAGTCACATTGGCATCTTTGCCGTCTTCCATTTTACTGATGCGACGCAATTCAATTTTGGGATCGCCAGGCCAGGTGGGAAGTTCGGGTTTAATGGTTAGCGATATATCGTGGATGATCATATTCTTCTCTCTTGAAGGTTGAAATTTGGCAGGTTACAAGTTAGCAAAATCAGGGTGCAAAACTTTCAACTTGCATCCTGTAACGCGTTAACGCTTTAAGGTTGATGGTCACGCCCAGACCAGGGGTTTCCGGGACGGTGATGGTACTGTCGGAGTTGAGAGTAAAAATTTCGTTGGTGATGTCTTCGGAATAATAACGCTCAGTGGCAGAAATATCACCCGGTAACTTAAAATTGGGTAGCGACGCAATCGCCAGGTTGGAGGCTCGTCCGACTCCGGTTTCGAGCATCCCGCCGCACCACACCGGGATGTCTTGCTCCGCGCACAGGTTATGGATCAGCACGCCCTGACTGAGGCCGCCCACCCGCCCCGGTTTGATATTGACCACGCGACAAGCCTCCATTTCAAGGGCCTGGCGGGCATGGGAAGGTTTGGTGATACTTTCATCCAGGCAGAGCGGCGTGCGAAATTTGGGCTGCAAACGACTGTGATCCCAAATATCATCTTCGGCGAGGGGCTGCTCAATTAGCAATAAGTTGAGATCATCGAGAGGCAATAGCGCGTCGGCGGTTTCAAGGGTATATGCCGAATTGGCATCGACTTGCAAACGCAAATCGGGAAAGGCGCGGCGCACGGCCTGTGTATCGGCAATATCGCGGCCGGGCTTAATTTTTATTTTGACACGACGATAGCCCTGGGCGAGGTAACCCTCCACGGTGGCGACCAGCGCCGAGGACGAAGGCTGAATCCCCACCGAGACACCGACATCCACCCGCGGATGCTCGCCCCCCAGGAGTTGACGCAGCGATTTCCCCTGCGCGCGCGCCCACAAATCCCAGAGCGCCATCTCCACTCCGGCCTTCGCCATCTGGTGCCCCTTGACGTGCGCCACGCGGCGCTGAAAATCGGCGGCATCGCTGACATCCTGGCCCAACAAAGGCGGCAAAATAAATTCCTTAAGAATCAACCAGGACGTGCCGCTGGTTTCGTACGAATAGCCAGGATCGTAGTCGGCGGCGCACTCGCCCCAGCCAGTAAGCCCCTCGGCCTTGATTTCGATCAGGATGCAATCGCGGGTATCAATGCTCCCAAAGGAGGTCGCAAAGGGAGATTGCAAGGGCATGCGGACATAGTGGATGGTGATTTGTTCAAGTTTCATAGCGATTCCGTGGGCAAGTTATTAGCTGAAGATTGAAGGCTAAAGTGCAGTTTTTGAATATTTAGAAGGTGCTGTCACCATGACTGAGGACATAGAAACTACGCGGGCGTTCACCGGGTTCAAAGGCGAAGTCCGTGACGATATAGCCGCGGGCAAAACAGGTTTGAAATATCTGGCGGCTGTGAACGCGCCAGCTCAAGGCCAATTGGGGATTAACAGCGCGCATGGCCTGAAAATCGGCGGGGATTTCGACAAGCAGCAGCCCAGTTTCCGGGTTGGGGATTGAGACTATTTCTGTGGGCGGCGCGGGGAAAGCGGCGATCCATTCATGTACCGGATTGATCAATTTGGCTTCGGCAGACCGATACTGCGCAAGATTACGGCTACGGCGGCTCGTCTGGCTAAGGCGCTTCTCGACCCGCGGAGTATTCACCCACCAATCGACGCGGAATCGGTCGGAGGGCAAACCAGCGTTGAGACCGTCACGCATTTCGCCGTAATAATTCGGGATATTGGTATTGCAAACGGCCCCCAGTTTGGCGATATTTAGATTGGCATTGCGGCTGAGTAATGGATCATAGGTCCAACAAATGCGCTCGCCACCTTGCTGGCGCACAAATTGCCATTGAGCGCGTTTGAGGGCAAACCCCAAACCGCGGTTGCGATATTCGGGGTGGATGCCGGCCATGTGCGAAACGTGCATCAGCCGCGGGCCAGAAGATGTTTCTTCGATGCCGGGGAAACCAAACACAAACCCGATGAGTAGCTCGCCTTCGTAGGCGCCGATCACCACCCCCCCATGATCGACTGCCGCGCGCAGCATGTGTACTGGCACAACGGTGGTTTCGCTCCCCGGCCACACCAGTCGCTGTAATTCTTCCACTTGATATAAAGTTTCGGTTGTTTCGAGAACGCGCAAATCGGGCATATTTATTGCTTCCGGCGAAAAGCAGAACGGAATAACTCGCGCCGCCAGTTACGCTCGTTAAGATATCCCAATTGGTGTGACATCCGAGAAGGCATCAGGTTAAAGACGCGCGGAATCGTATCGAGTGAACAGGTGCGATTATACGCCAGATAATCGAGCCAGTAGATCGAAACCGGGGAATTCGGTAACATATATTCCACCATCACGGTGAGGGCGCGCATATAGGGCGGCGAGAAAGGCACAATTCTGCGCTGAATGCCCAACTGCGCCAATATTGTTTTTAGCACATCACTCAGGGTTAAAAATTCAGGACCGCCAAGCTCGTAGGTCTGATTGCGCGTCACGTTTTCGTCTAGCGCCCAGACCATACAGGTTACCAGGTCTTCTACCCAGATCGGCTGCATCAGGCTGGAGCCATCGCCCGGCAGGAGAAAGAAAAACGGTATCGCGGACAATAGCTGCGCCAGCCCGGTGGTAAAACCGTCATTGGGGCCAAAAACGATCCCTGTACGCATAATTGTGGCATCCAGGCCGCTGCGCCGAATATGTTCTTCAGCGATCGCTTTGGCCTTAAAAATCGGATACGCCGAGGCGCGGTCTGCGCCGAGATGACTGAGGTAAAAGAAACGATCTACGCCCGCATTGGCGGCGGCGCTCAACACCGTTAGCGTGCCGCGCACATCGACATCTAGCAGATCCGCTTCAACACCGCTGCGCTCCACCCCAGCCAGATGATAAATTGTATCCACCCCCACCAGCGCGGCGCGCAGGCTGCGTTCATCACTCAGCGCGGCGAGAGCTACCTCCACGGGTACACCTTTCGGCAACCGCGGGGAACTCTGCGATGGGCGAATTAGCGTGCGTACCTGATAACCCGCCTCCACCAAATGCCGAATGAGCGCCCGGCCAATAAAACCTGTACCACCAGTTACAAGAATCATAGGCCAGAGATTATAGCACGCATCACTGGCACAGCACTTGCAACAGAATACTTGAGTAGCTGGGCAGTTCCATTGTCATAGCTCACCTACCCAAGTATCCAACCAAAAAATTACCCAACGAACAAGCTACCAAAATTATGAACCGACTCGGCTTCCACTACTACCCCGACACATATCATTACAGCCAGCGCGATGTAGAAACCTGGCTACCGCGACTAAAAGAACTTGGCGCGGGCTGGCTGGTGCTGCAAACTCCATCAGAACGAGCCTTGCCCGAAAACTTCGTGCGCAGCTTGCTAGAGGCATCCATCGAGCCATTGCTGCATTTTCCGCTGGCGCTGGAGCAAACCTACAACGCGCAGGATTTCGAAATTCTCTTCAAAAGCTATGCCCGCTGGGGCGTGCGCTATGTGGCGCTCTTCGACCGTCCCAATCTGCGCCGCGCCTGGGGCGGTATCGCCTGGACGCAGACCGAATTGGTTGAACGTTTTATCGATCGCTATCTGCCACTGGCTGAGGCTTGTCTGGATGCCAACCTGACTCCGGTGTTCCCGCCCCTGGAACCCGGGGGCGATTATTGGGATACCTCATTTCTCAAAGCCGCGCTGGAAAGCCTGCAACGCCGCGGCAAAACTGGCTTACTTAACAAATTGGTGCTGGGCGCGTATGCCCGCGCGGGTGAGCATCCGCTCGATTGGGGCGCGGGCGGGCCTGAGCGTTGGCCCGGCGGGCTGCCCTATTACACCCCGCCCGACGAGCAAGATCAGCGCGGTTTTCGCATTTTCGACTGGTATTCAGCCGTGACGCGTTCGGTGCTGAATACCCCGCGGCCCATTTTTCTTTTTGGGATGGATGCCACCCTCGGAGAGGGTCAAAACGAAAAAAGGCTTGCCATCGCTCAATTGTTGAATAATGCACCCGTGGCGGGGATGGAAGCAATCCCGGAAACGGTGTTGGGAGGCGCGTTCTGGCTTTTGGCTGCCCCCGAAGGCCACGAAGCCCAACCCCAGGCCTGGTACCAACCTGACGGGACACGGCTCCCCATTGTAGATACCCTGGCACAAACGGTAAAAAACACCCCAAAAAACGCCTCACCAGCGCCCGGGGAGAATGCGAAGATCGCTCATTATTTATTGCTGCCCAGCTACGAGTGGGGCATCCCCGAAAAATATCTCGAATCCATCTGGCCCTATGTCAAAAAACATCAACCCACCGTCGGATTTTCCATCGATGAAGCCGCACAGGCGCACCGCATCACTGTAATCGGTACGGAGAGCGATTTTCCCGAAATAAAGTTGCGCGAGCTGCGCGCTCAAGGGAGTATTGTGGAGCGAATAGAAGCAGATGGTATGAATCTTGCTACGCTTGTAGGTAAATACATTTAGCGGATTCTTTGGAGCCAAGCATGAATGCGACAAATTCTCACACCCTACCCACCAAACCCACCCGAGTGATCCCGGCCGCGAGCGCCGCACCAGTGATAAAAGTGCTTGGCATGGGCGGCGGCGGCAGCAACGCCGTTGACCGAATGCTGGAACTCGGTCTGCGCGGGGTTGACTTTGTGGTTGCTAACACCGACCAACAAGCGCTGCTGCGCAGTGAAGCCCCGCATAAAATTCAGCTTGGCCCCAAACTCACCCGCGGCCTCGGCGCAGGCGGACAGCCATCCATCGGGCGCGAGGCTGCCATCGAAAGCCGCCATCAACTGGCCGAGGCGTTGCAGGGCTGCAATATGGTGTTCCTCACCGCGGGTATGGGCGGCGGCACTGGTACGGGTTCAATCGCGGTGGCGGCTGAAATTGCCAAAGCGCAAAAGATCGTCACCATTGCCGTGGTAACAACACCCTTCTCGTTCGAGATGGGCCGCCGTCAGCGCAATGCCATGCAAGGGCTGCAAGAGTTGCGCAAATCTGCCGACACGCTCATCACCATCCCCAACGACCGGTTGCTGTACGTGGCTCCCAAAGATCTACCCCTCGACACCGCTTTCCGCCTGGCAGACGATGTACTGCGTCAGGCCGTGCAAAGCATCACCGAGCTAATCACCGAACCCGGATTAATAAATGTCGATTTTGCGCACATCCGGCGCATGATGCAGTTGGGTGGCGGGGCGCTCATGGCTATCGGGCATGGCAGCGGCGAAAACAAAGCTATCAAAGCAGTCAAGCAGGCGCTTGAACACCCGCTGCTCGAAACGGTATCGCTGCAACGCGCTGCGGGCGTAATCGCCAACTTCACCGCCAGCGACGAACTCTCGCTCATGGAAGTCAGCGAAGCGCTAATTTACCTGCAAGAGCAATCCAACCCCGATACTGAAGTCATCTTCGGCACCACCCCCAAAGCGCATATGGAAGAGCGCGTTCAGGTCAACCTGGTGGTCACCGGCCTGGGGGCATCCACGCTCGAAGAAGTATTGCCCGGGTCCGAAAAAATTCACCAACATCCGCGCACATTCGAGCGGCTTCCCAGCAGCGAGAAAAAAGAAAAGCCAGTCTACCAGGTGCCCTCCATCACCACCACCGATCTGGATATTCCCGCTTTTTTGCGACGCCAGAGCCGCTATGCAGGTTAATCATGGATGAAAAAATCCGCCAGGCGCTACACAAAAAAATAGCCCAACGTTTCCCGGAAATTCTAGCGCTCAAACCGCTAGTAAGGCAGCAACCGAAGATTGAAGGGCAAACACAAACCCAGTATTTACTGATCTACAAAACCAGCGTCAAAACAGCCCAGGGCCATACCCTCCCCAGAATTATTCGAGTCGTTGCCAACGCCCAGGGAAAAATCGTCAAAATAACCACGTCCCGGTAGATAAGAAAGGTGATTTTTATGAGCATATTACAGCGAATGGAACTTAGTTTCTGGCAAATCGCCATTCCTCTGATTCGGGAATCAAAGCTGCTCCGTTTTATTCTGACGCATTTTTATGGCGTATCGCGAAAACAAATCATCATAAGTTTTATCGCCCCGACAGTCCTAACCGCAGCTCTCGGCCTGGCAGCCGGATATATCGGCGGTATGCTCATTCATTAAAGGTTTCCTATGAGATGCCAAACAATTATCTACATTATTCTTTGCGTCGTCTGCCTCAGCGGAATTTTCGTCACACCTGTGCAGGCGCAAGATGGCCTTCCCGGATCTCCGGCTTTCGGCTATGGCGTCTGCTTGCAGATTGGCGGCCACCAGATCGAAACCGCGGTTCAGATTGCCAGCAATTATGGCGTCGATTGGTTAACAATTGATTTCAATTGGGCCAAATACTGGCCGGATGCGAATAGCGATCCTCAGTGGGGTGAGCTAGACCGGGCGATGAATGCAATTGGCAATACTTCCATCGCGGCGATGGTGTCGATCTACAATGCGCCTGCCTGGGCGATGGAGGCCGCCGGGCCTAGCAGCGCCTGGACGAGCGAGCTCGTTCTGAGGCTGGCGCGGCGATACCCCCAACATTTACTCGCCTTCGAGATATTCCCTGGCGCGAATACAGTGCAAGGCTGGGGTACAACCCCCAACGCATCAGCATATGTTCAATTGCTACACAGTGTAGACAATGCCCTGCGCTCTGCGGGTCAGCGCCAGACCACATTGGCAACGGGGCTAAACCCCGTGGAAGGCGCTCAGCCTGCGCTCGGTTTTTTGCAATCACTCTACGATGCCGGTCTCGGCACGCAAATCCCCATTATCAGTTTGCGCATCCCCTCGGTAGTGTACCCGCCATCCACATCGCCCGATGAAGTCGCCGACTATACCTTGCGCTTTTACGAGCAAGTTCGTCAGGTCATGCTCGCCAATGGGCACCAGAACGGGCTGATTTGGATTACGCGTTTCGAATGGGGTGATGGACAATCGGCAGAAACCCAAAGCCAGGCAGAATGGCTGCAAAATGCCTATATCGCCATGCGGAAACAACTTTATATCGGTACTGCATCCTTCTACTGCCTCAACGATGCCAGCACAGCTACGAATTTGCTCAATACAGATGGTAGCCCCACCCTGACCTTGAATTCATTGGCCGAATTAATTGCCTCCGAAAACGGCTACCATACATCCAGCAGTTCAGATGGATAAATGCGAATGACAAGAATACTACGCACGCTATTTTTTTTCATCGTTTTTCTCGTTTCTTTGAGTCTGGGATTTCAGCTTAGTTCAGGCAACAGCTTTGCATTTGAAGCGCCCCAAAATGAGGCTCCGCCGACATCAGCCCCAGACCCAGCGACCACGGTTCCAACCTTCAAAGAGGAAAACCAACGCAATATTTTGGCGATTGGCGTCAACCGGGTAGAAGGCGCTGAAACCCAGCTCGAGGGCATCTGGCTTATCGTCTATTTTCACGATTCGCCGGAAGTCAACTTGATCGCACTATTCCCATCCATAGCAGAAGATAGCGCGACCTATAATGAGCAAATCGCGGGCAGCTTTTCAGTAACCCCAGAGGGCGCGCCCGGCGAGGCATTTTGGCAAGAGATGGAAGCACGCACCATTCTTTTCCATAATTATGTCATCTTCGATATGAATGCACTACAGGAAATCACTCAGCTTATGCAAATCGATGACGATTACACCGCCAATCCGCCGAACTGGCGTGAAACACCGATTGCGGCCCTGCGCAGACAGGCCCGGTTGCTCGAGCAGATGTGCGGCAGTTTTCAACGAGGCAATCCGGTTGATAAGATTGCCTCCATTTGGGGAAATCTTGACCCGCACGTCAACACCAACATCCTCCAATGGGAAATCGAGGCCGATTGGCATTTGCTCGTCGGCTACCGCACAGAAATGAAGTGTCTTTTCCCGAACCTGACGATAGAACCTTAGCAAATTCATCGCACGTCAGCGCAGGTTTAAGTCAGAAAAACAGGCAAGTTGCTGCATTCGGTCGCATCTTGCCTGTTTTTCTGCACTTTAATACGACTTTTTTACTCTAAATAGACCAAAAGACTTGCCTGATTGGAAGGTTATCAGTATAATGCAAAAAACATGCCATTCATCACTTATTAAATGACGTTTTCCAATATTTGCAAATTAAAGGCTTTCGCCGTGCTTGGTAAGAAAACATCGAAATGTGGGGAGATTAGGTCACGAAAGGCATCGTACTTCTCTTTTCAACCTTTTCCACTGCTGTAGTGAAAGAAATAGAATTCGGACTTACGCAAAACGATGATGAATATACCGAAAATAGGGGTGCGTAAGTCCTGAGAATTATTGTTGTTTTTAGCTGTCATGGCGTTTTGTGATTCCTAAGGAGGATTCATAGTTGAATATAAAATTGGTACTTGTTGAAGGGCCATCCCCGGGTGAGGAGTTTGAGCTAACGGGCGAAGAAATTACAATTGGGCGCGATCCGGCGAATAGTTGGCCGTTGGATTACAATGCCGTTTCCCGCAATCATGCCAAATTCACCAAGCGAGGGGTATCCTATGTGGTGGAAGACATGGGGAGCAGTAACGGAACATTCGTCAATGGCGAAAAAATTTCGGAACCCTATCTCTTAAATGGGGGTGAAGAAATCGGCTTTGGAAAATCTGTTAAAGCGCGCTATATAGCTATTGGCGCCACCACAATCGAAGAAATCGCAACAGTCCAACCTGTTGAGCCCTTGATGTCCACAAAGGTAGAAGTGCTGGATGGCTTAGGCCGGACCACAGTTGGGGAGGTTCTGCCACCGATGGATGTGCCACCCCAGTTGTCGGTAGCGATTGCTGGATCCATGCCGGATGTTTACACGCTTCATAAACCACGGCTGACCTTTGGGCGGGGCGAAGACAACGACATTGTGATTGCTTCCCCGGTTGTTTCGCGTAACCACGGATACCTTGAGAAAACCGCGCTCGGAGGCTACCAAATAGTAGCCTCGCCACAGGCCAGCAACACAGCCTATTTAGATGGGTACCCAATCACAGGGCCAAGCGCCCTGAAAAACGACGCCAATATCCGTATCGGGGGACAAATTCCCGGCGCGATGGTTTCGATGGTTTACATCTCCCCATCCGAAGCTGCCGCAGCGCTGACCACAGAGATCACCTTCGGCGACAAAACCATCATCCAGCTTGGGCGAGCAGCCGAAAATGATGTCATTTTGGGCGTTTCGCAAGTCTCTCAATTCCATGCCCAGATCGAAAAGGTCGGGCAGCGTCATAAGATCAAAGACCTGGACAGCACCAACGGCACCTTCGTAAATGATGTGCGCATCCAGGCTGAAACCTGGTTATCACGAAATGATACGGTCCGCATTGGCCCCTATCGCTTTGTGATGGGCGCTGAATCTCTGGCGCAATTTGATGATTCTGTCGATTTACGAGTTGAGATTCTGGGTCTGAATAAGTGGGTCAGCAACGATCTCAATATCTTGCAAGATATTTCGCTGGCATTCCAGCCGCGCGAGTTCGTTGTGGTTGTGGGGCAGAGTGGTGGCGGAAAATCCACCCTCGTGGACGCGATTGCCGGTTATCGCCCCGCCACACATGGGCAGGTCACCGTCAATGGTACCAATGTGTATGAGAATTTTGAGGCCATCCGCGACATCATTGGCTTTGTGCCACAAAAAGACATCATCCACATGGAATTAAGCGTCTTTGACGCTCTCGATTATACAGCCCAGTTGCGTATGCCGCCGGACACCACCAAGTCAGAACGCCACCAACGGGTTGAAGAAGTCATGCAAACGCTCGATATCGCCCACCGGCGCGATAACCAAATCATGAAGTTGAGCGGCGGGCAGCAAAAACGAGTTTCGATCGGGGTAGAGTTACTCACCAAACCCGGCTTATTTTTCCTGGATGAACCCTCTTCGGGGTTGGATCCGGGCACAGAAACAGCCCTGATGCACCTGATGCGTCAAATGGCGGATCAAGGACGCACGATTATTCTAATCACCCACGCGACCAAAAACGTCTTCCTCGCAGACAAGGTAGTATTTCTGGCGCGCGGTGGCTTTTTATCCTGGTTTGGCCCGCCGGACGAAGCTCTGGCATTTTTTGACCAATATCGATCAGAACGCGATCGCCGCGTCAGCGCGATGGAGTTCGATCAGATTTACGCAGTCCTGGAAGATACGAGCAAAGGCACGCCTGAAGAGTGGGCTGAACGCTATCGTCAACACCCTGCTTACCAAAAATATGTCATTGATGCCCTGGGCGACAAAGCCAGAGGCTTGCAACAAGGCGACGCGGTGGTTTCCGTCAGCGCACCGGCCAATATTGAAGCGCGCGCGCTTCCAGAAAAGCAAAAGAAAATCTCTGGCCTGCGGCAATTTATCATCCTTTCAAAACGGAACCTGCGCATTCTGGGGAAAGATCGCTTTAGTTTGGCCCTGATGTTGGCGGCTTCGCCGCTCATGGGGATGATGTCGGTGCTTCTGGCAGCCGTGTTGGGAAATAAACCCTTCGATTTCAACACAGGCAACATGAACAATATTGTCATCTCGTTGTTTTTGTTGACCATTTATGGCGTGATGATCGGGGGGCTTTCTCAAATGCGCGAGATTGTCAAAGAGGGCGAAATCTATAAACGCGAGCGGTTGGTAAATTTGAAGATTTTGCCATACGTGCTTTCGAAAGTTTGGGTGGCGGCTGCGTTGGCGCTTTACCAAACAGCCACATATATGATTATCCATTTCCTGGCCTACGATATGCCCGGCGGCATACTCGAATTTGGTTTGATGTACATATCATTAACCTTAGCAACCCTGGCGGGGATGATGTTAGGCTTATTCGCTTCAGCGCTCTCTCCAACCGCTAATGCCGCCCCTCTGATCGTGATCTTGTTGATGCTGCCGCAGATCGTTTTAGGTGGCGTGCTAGTGCCAATGCCCGATGCGGTCAGCGGGATTACTTCTACCCGTTGGGCCTTTCAAGGATTCCTGGGCGTTACAGGTGTAGGCTCAGATATTGCTGCCGACATTTGCCTGACCTTGCCGCCAGAGCAAATTACGGCCATGTCGGCTGAAGACAAGCTCGCCAATGGATGCAAATGCTTGGGCAGCAATGTCGTCCGGGAAGAATCGTGTAACTTCCCGGGCATTGGCAGCCTCTATCATCCAGCAATCGATGAAGCATTGCCGTCTGGCCCTGGTCCAGAACCCGTTCGCCCTGCCGACCCCGTTATTCCAGAGGCGCCAGAGCAGCCCGTGGACCAGTCGGACTCGGTAGCTGTAGCGGCCTATCTTGCCGAATTGCAAGAATATCAGACAGAAGTTGAACAAATCCAAGCCAATTCAAAGGCCGAATTTGCGGCCTATGAAGCAGAGATAGACGTTTATAAAGCGCAGGTTGTTGCTTTTCAGGAAGCTTCAATCACCCATCAGGCGAATGTTGTTTCGTCCATCCAACCGGCTGAGACCTTTATCAAAACCTATAACGAAAAATATGGCTGGGCGTTTGTCAATAAAGCAAATCCTGCAGAATATGGAATCTTTCTTTTGAAGACCTGGATGGCTCAACTTGTAATTAGCGGGATCCTGTTCGTCGGGATTGTCTTGCTACAAAAACGTAAGGATGTGAACTAGATGAAACTGCGATCACTTTCCATTGCGAGCGCGATCCTGGCTCTGGGGTTGGTTTCCTGTGGGGGCGAGGCCAGCGCCCCAGAAATGACCGCTCAGGCGCTTGGGCAATCTATCTCGTTGACTGCGACTGCCGGAGCGAGTGGCGGCTTCGATGCCCAGGCTGATCTGCAAACAGCGGTCGCCCAAGCAACCGAGCAAGCCGCCGCCGCAATAGCCACACAGGCTGCCCTGGCAGGCCTCGACGCCGAAGCTGCCGCCGCAACGGCGACGGCTGAAGCGCCGATTCGGGCTGAGCTCCCCCTTTACGGGATTGACCCCGCCAACGGGCATATTGCCTGGGTGCATCCTCCAGCCACGCTTTCCGTGACGGGATATATGCAACACGATTATATTAACGATTTTATTGGCACCGTAGCGCAGAACTTCGTCATCTCAACGGATATAACCTGGGATACAACAACCGGGCTGGCGGGCTGCGGCCTGGCCTTGCGTTCGAATGGCAATCAGGATGCGTTAAACCAATATTTGGTGATAGCCACCCGCGGGGCGAATGGGCATGTTATTTTCAATTCCATGCTGGACGGCAAACTGCGTAACGCGATTGACTTTTATGCCTATGGTCTTGACCCCAACTTCGATTCTCACAATGGCACGACCAATCGTCTGACGGTTGTCGGGCGCGGCAATACCTTCACGATTTTCACCAATGGCGTTCAGATTGGTCAAGTCGTTGCTGGGGATCAGCCCGTACTCGTTTTACCAGTTGCCCCAGCCCAACCTCCGGCAAATGCGTCGGCAGAACAACAAGCCAAATTCGATCAAGAATTATCCACCCATGAAGCGCTAGTCGCCAGTATCCAGGGCAATTTCAAGCCGAATCTGGCCGTTATCCAATCGGAAACACCCTACTTTGAACGCGGCTTTGTGGCAATGGTCGCCTTGAACGAATCAGGGACCACCAATTGCCAATTCAATAATGCCTGGTTGTGGATTGTTGATAAATAACTCAACAGATGATTCCAACCTTATCGTGTTCGAGACTGGGCAGCCACTCAAAATGTCAATATTTACCAGAGATAGCAATATGAAATTATTGGAGGTATTTTATGTCTGAACCCTCATGGATAGGCCGCAAACTCAGCGACCGATACGAAATTGAGGATTTACTTGGCGCAGGAGGTATGTCTTCTGTTTTTCGAGCCAATGATCCTAACTTGCGGCGAGCCGTTGCAATCAAACTGATCCATCCTCATTTGTCCTCAGACCCACAATTTGTCAGCCGGTTCGAGGAAGAAGCGGTTTCGGTTGCACAATTGCGCCATCCGAATATCATCCAGGTACACGACTTCGCCAACGACGGCGATACTTATTATATGGTCCTGGAATTCGTGCCGGGCGAAACCCTGGAAGATCGCATGAAACGCCTGAATGAAGATGGCCGCCGCTTTTCAACCCGTGATGCTGTCGAAATCGTTGCCAATATTTGTGATGCTTTGGAATACGCCCATAAGCGCGGCATGATCCACCGGGACATCAAACCGGCGAATATCATGCTCAATCTTCAGGGGCAATCCATTTTGATGGATTTCGGCATCGCCAAGATCGTCGGCGGGAAACAACACACCGCCACGGGCGCAGTCGTCGGAACAGCCTTCTATATGGCCCCAGAGATCATTCGGGGAGAAATGGCCGATCAACGGGTGGATATTTATTCCCTGGGTGTGACTTTGTTTGAAACCTTAACAGGCAAACGTCCCTTTGAGGCCAATTCAGCCATGACCATCTTAATGATGCACCTGAATGACCCTGTACCCAATGCCCACGAGATCAACCCCGATGTTCCGCCTGCGATCGTTGCCGCGGTGGTCAAGGCCATGGCAAAAGATAAAGACGAGCGCTATCAGACAGCCGCCGAATTTGCTGCGGCGTTACGCGCAGCAAACCTTAGCCAAGCTGCTGGCGCCGAACCCGGTGAAAATATTGCCCAGGCCGACTTATCGGGAACCATAATCGAAGAAGCACCACTTGCAGAAGTCGCAACGATGGGCGGAACCATGATCGAAGATGCCCTTCCTGCAAAAGCTTTAGATACCGCCGGAACAATGATTGAGAGCGCTCCCCCAGCAGAAATGCTAAAGACGGCGGGAACCATGGTCGAAGCGGCTCCAGCAAGTATTTCCAATGCCGCGAAATCCAACCCGCCGCCACCCCAAAAACCGCCTGTAACGAAACCAAAACCAGCGACAGGTGGTTTCCCCATCAAATGGATTGGAATCGGCGCAGTCGGCATTATCCTGATCGGGGCGCTGGCTTTCTTTGGATTTGGTGGCTTAAGTGCCCCAGAGCCAACCCCCACTATGGAGCCTACCGCTACGATTGAACCCACCGCTACAACAGAACCAACCGCAACTTTGACTCCTGAACCCACCGCAACCCAGGAACCAACGGCCACCCCTGAGCCAACGGAAATCCCCACAGCAACAATGCCCCCCGGGCCTCAAGTGCGGATCAATTCCATAATGCTGGACGGTAGTACCTACGTAGTTGAGTATGAAACTTTTGAGTATACGGAGATTTTGCCGGGAATGCACGTCCATTTCTATTTTAACAATTTCACCCAGGAGCAAGTCGGAGCTGGTGGTGGTGGGAGCTGGTTCCTGTACGGTGGCCCGCGCCCCTTCCGTGGTTTTACCACGAACAATCGACCCGCAAGCGCTACCCAAATGTGTGCGATTGTCGCGAATCCAAATCACACTATCATTTTGGATACCGGAAATTGTGTTGATCTCCCGTAGCTGCGCAAACATCTTCCCGAAGGAGAAAAAATATCAGTTATGAAAAACAAATTTATTATGGGAATCATGGCGCTAGTTTTCGCCACGCTTGCCTGTGGGATACCCACTACTACCGCGACACCAGATGGGCCAAATCTTGAGGCAACTCAGTTAGCAGCCACAATCGTTGCATTACAAAGCGCGCCAACCACTACCCCAACGATTGAACAAGCCCCGGCAAACACACAGGTTCCGGAAGCAACCACGGCTCCAACAGTTCCTGGAAAACCGATGTTATCCGTTAGCGTAAATACCAACTGCCGCTCTGGCCCTGGTCTCAAATACCCGATCACTGGCTCGATTGTAACCAATGGTTCCTTTGAAGTGGTTGCGCGCCCTGCCAGTTCGGACCCCTATGTGATCATCAAAAATCCCGGTGGCGGTGCAGATTGTTGGGCGTGGCTTGAACATGCCACCATCACCGGTGATATCAGCACCCTGCCAACTGTCGCAGTGCCAACTATCCCGCTTGGGTCAATCAGTGGATTTGTTTGGGTAGAAGATTGTGACGATTTAAATCCCACAACTACTGGCTGTACGAACCCAGGTTCTGGCGTGCCAGAAGGCGATGGAGTTTTCAACAGCGAATTTTTGCTCTCCGGCATCGTGGTGGAATTATTTTCCGAAAAATGTCCTCCAACAACGTCAAAAGCTACACAAACTACAAACTCGAGTGGCGCCTACAAATTTGATGGACTGGAAGCGGGCTCATATTGTGTTGTAGTCGAAACGTTCAACCACGGCAATGATTCTGTGTTGATACAAGCCCTTGGAGGCACCTTCACCTTTCCGAACCGTAACAACACCGTCCAAACCCACCAGGTGGATCTCCAGCCCGGCAAAAACGTGAATGGATTCAACTTTGGCTGGGATGATTTCGAACAATAGACAAATGGAAAATCGGCAACCCAATAACCCCCTGCATGGGATTACCCTAGAAATGATGTTGAAACAATTGGTTGAACAAATCGGCTGGGAGAAGTTGGGAATTCGCATCCCAATAAAATGCTTTACTCATGATCCCAGTATCAAATCCAGTTTGAAATTTTTGCGCCGAACGCCCTGGGCAAGAAAAAAAGTTGAAGAACTATACCTGAAATCAATTTCTAATTTCTGAGTTCAGAAATGATACAGAACGCTATAACGAAGAAAAGCCCCTATATAATAGGGGCTTTTCTTGTGGGCGGAACAGGACTCGAACCTGCGACCTCTTCCGTGTAAAGGAAGCGCTCTAACCAACTGAGCTAACCGCCCGAAACAGTGAAGATTATACCTAAAAGGGCAGATTATTACAATAATTTCCACACGCCACAAGAATTACCCTCCGAACGCATCCTGTGATAAACTCTACACATATTCAAAGTTATCCTACGAGAGATTTATCTATGCGAATTATTCGATATCAAGCCAAAAACAACCTCACCGGCTACGGCTGGGTTCTCGACGATAAAATTGGCTCCATTGACGGAGATATTTTTAGTGAGTTTCAGCGCAGCGAAGCCCGTATTCCACTCGCTGATGTGCGCATCTTACCCCCCGTGCAACCCAGCAAAATTATCTGCGTAGGCCGAAATTATGCCGCCCATGCCGCAGAGCATAAGGCAGAAGTGCCCGAAGTTCCGTTAATTTTCCTGAAGCCGCCGTCCTCCATCATCGCGGCAGGAGATACAATTTTCTTGCCCCCTCAATCGCAGCGGGTTGAGCACGAAGCCGAACTGGCTGTCGTGATTGGGCGCCAGGGCCGCCGCATCACCCCCGACCAGGCGCACAAATATATCTTCGGTTACACCATCGCCAATGACATCACCGCGCGTGATCTCCAGTTTAGCGACGGACAATGGACGCGGGGCAAAAGCTTTGACACTTTTTGCCCCATCGGCCCCTGGATTGCAACTGATTTTGACCCATCAGATGCCTTGATCACCTGCCATGTCAACGATGAAATGCGCCAGATGGCATCCACGCGGGATATGGTTTTTACCGTGCGTCAACTGATTGCCTTTGCATCCTCTGTAATGACTCTCGAACCCGGCGATTTACTGCTCACCGGAACCCCCGCAGGTGTCAGTCCGCTGGCATCTGGCAACCGCGTAAAAGTAACCATCGAAGGGATTGGAACGCTTGAAAATCCCGTCACTGCTGAATAGAGCAAATATAATCACTTGCTATGTCTCCTGAACTGGATATCCGCACCGCCGTATTGACGGCTGTTGGCCTGTCACTCTTTTTTGCTGTTCTCGCGCTATTCGGCGGAATCAACTCGATAGTCAAAGGCCGTCACATCCCCTACTTCCGTATGCGCCACGAAAGAATAGTCAAGGGCTGGCGGCAGCTACTGCTCTTTGCTATGTTGCTTGCCCTGGCCTGGGTGCTGAATGCTTATGCCGAACCTGCAGCCTACAGTTTCTTTCCCCCATCCATAACCCCTACGCTGACCTCCACCATCACGCTCACCCCAACGATTTCACAAACCCCAACCATTTCGCTCACACCAAGCATCACGTACACCCCCGAGGTCTCCAACACCCCCACTCTCACTCTTACACCACACATCCCCCTGGCGATTGAAGCCCAATTCGAGGGCGAACTCACCCCGCCCGCAGATGTCATCTTTAGCAAATTGCAGTTCACCAATCAGGGCGTCGATTCACTCTATCGCCCCATCCAGCCTGCAGAAGTTTTTCCCAATCCGGTTGGGCAGATGTTTGCCTATTTCACCTATGACGGCATGGCAGAGGGCACCCAGTGGACCGCGCTTTGGTATCGCGATGGAGAGCTGATCCACTTTGAAACCAGCCCCTGGCAATGGGGAACGGGGGGCGCCGGCTTCTCGGAATGGACACCCAACGCCGATGACTGGCTGCCCGGCGAATATCAGGTGCAAATGTTCGCTGGTCTCGACTGGATTGTCGTTGGCGCTTTCATCGTCGAGGGGCAACTGCCGACCCTGACCGCTATCCCCTCATCGACGGCGTCCGAGACATGTACGAATACGCTCACATTTACGGCGACGTTGGCTCCATCGAGCACACCCACCC
>JACKQG010002749.1_pt1 | contig 22459 bp, 28 predicted proteins | sample 8237621 | NCBI WGS metagenome assembly JACKQG01 (sample SAMN15677084, study PRJNA649215) | marine metagenome | biome: marine; feature: Black Sea; material: saline water; isolation source: suspended particulate matter (SPM) from the Black Sea western gyre | collected 2013-06-09/2013-06-10 | depth... | reverse complement strand
TATCCACCGACTCAGCCACCGACGCCAAAGGCAGCTTCACAGCTAGCTTCAGTATCCCAAAAAGCCAGGCTGGCGACCATACGGTGACTATCGCCGATGCCACAACATCTGTGGTCTCCACCAGTCTCAGTGTAGAGTCGACGCCACCACCAACGCCCCGGCTTATATCCCCCGAAGCTGGCAGCAGGACCGGCTTTGTTGGCAAAACCACCATCACTTTCGACTGGTCTGATGTTGAAGACCCTAGTGGAGTCTGCTACCTCCTGGAAATAAGCCCGAGCGCTGATTTCTCCGGTGCTGTGGTTCGCAGGGAAAACCTGACCCAGACCGAGTACACTTTGACCGAGGAGGAGGCTCTAGCCAAAGGAGAGTATTACTGGAGGGTGAAGGCTATAGATGGCGCTGAAAATGAGAGTGATTGGACAAATGGGCAACTCTTCAAGATCGGTGTCATGGAGGGGTGGCTGCTAATAGTCTATATCATAGCGGGCATCGGTGTAATCGCCATTATCTGGCGAGTTATATCTATCAGCCGACGAGGCAGTTGGAAGTAAATAAAGGAAAAACAAGCTTGACAAACATGGGAGCATAGCTTAATATGGAACAAATTGGCTAGTTTTTGAACGGAACCCAAGGAGGTATCTATGAGATTATTGGTTATTGGATTGGGACAGTGCGGTTGCCGAGTTGCTGATGAGTTTGTTCGCCTCAATAAGCGGGGACAGTCACAGTGGGGCATAAATATAGTTACTGGAACCTACGCCGTGAACACTGACCAGACTGACCTTACTGGTTTGTCTCAGATCGGCTCCGACTATATGCACCGCATTCTCATCGGCGGGCGCAAGACCTGGGGACATGGTGTCGGCAAGGTGAACGAGATGGGTGCCGAATTGGCCAGGGAAGACGGTGATAAGGTAATCGATGCTGTTAGAACCGCACCTAATTTCTACCAGACGCATGCGTTCCTGCTCATCGCCGGAGGAGCTGGCGGCACTGGCTCCGGCGCGATAGCAATAATTGCCCAGATGCTCAAGGAGCGTTATATAGGCAAACCAGTTTACGCCCTCGTCGTTCTCCCCTTCGAGCACGAAGAGATGGCCGAGCTGAGAAGCGTCTATAACACAGCGACCTGTCTCAAGTCTATCCATTCAGTAGCTGATAGTGTCTTCCTGGCTGATAATCAACGGTATGTCAGGAAAGATGCCAGCCTGGCAACGAACTTGCAGAGAATAAACGCAGCGATCGTTGAGCCTTGGTACGACTTGATGTGTGCTGGTGAGATAACCAAATTCCAGCACGTTGGTGCCAAGACACTCGATGCCGGCGACATCATGCAATCACTCGACGGCTGGACGGCCATCGGTGTTGGCAGAGCCGAGATACCGCGTGGTTTCCGCTTTCCCTGGCAATTAGGCAAAGTCAGCTACAAGGAAAAGGGCGACGAAAGTCTAAGGGCCATGCAGGCCATGGACGCCGCGGTGAGTGAGCTCTCCGTCACCTGCGGCCCTGAGGATGCAGGTAGAGCCCTATACCTCCTGTCAGCCCCAGCCAAGGACATGACTATGGATATCGCCAAAGGTCTGGGTGACTACCTCCGAGAGCTGGCAGAAAACGCTGTAATCAGAGCCGGCGACTTCCCCAGAGGGGGAAACTCTATCGATGTCACCATCATACTCTCTCAGCTAGCCTTCGTCCAGAAGGTAAGGGACTACTACGACCGGGCTTCAGCTTTCGCCCAGACCCAGAAGGAGCGGATAAAGGAAACCACCGGCCGGCTGCGTGACATGGAGGATGCAGCCAAAAGTTTGCCTAGTTTGATCTAGTCACACTAGGTACTGACGTTGTCGGGTCTAACATAAAGGGAGGGGGCTCTGCCCCCTCCCTTCGTTCTTTGTCCCCGTTCTGAATAGCTGTCTACAAATGAGGTGATTGCCCTTTAGCCTTTCGTGGCGCATATTTGGCAGCGGCCTGAACGACCAGCGCCAGGCTTATCAAGTAATCATCGTGCCCGTCACTGGGGTCAACAAAGAAATTCAGCGTCTGGTTGGGACGATAGACGCTTCTGGCTTTCTCTAGCTCAAACATCAGCTCTCTGTAGTCGTCTGAGCCGTCCTGCTTGTAGAGCTTTAACCTGCCTGAGTTGATGGCAGCCAGCAGGTCGAAGCCTGCTTCTGACTTGGTCCTCTGAGTGAATTTGAACGGAATAACTTTGCTGCCGAGGGACTTTTGCAAGAAGCTGGTGATGGGCTCGCCGATGCCAGTGGCGTCGGTAACAATTCGGCTGCAGTGCCAGACATTCTTGAGTATGTCCACCATCTGGGGATAGAGCTCGGCGTGCTTCTTGCCCACCCAGGCGTAATGCTCCACAACATGTATGACAGGTTCTTTGGTCATGTAGTCGGTTGTTGGGAGTATAACCTCGGCAATAGTGATGACGGTGGCATCCCTGCCCGGGCGGGTCAGGATCTCGTCCTCGAGCTGCTCTTCCTCGCCCGCGAAGTCGATGCCAGCGACGAAGATTCCACGACCCTGCCAGCGGCCAAGCCTGGGGTGTTTGCCCATCATCTGGGCTATCTGTTGGCTGGTCAGCAACCCGCCCCCGCCACGGATTGGTACCAGGGCGTATTGGGTTCTAAAGAGCGGATGATCCTGCCCCAGTCTATCCCGCTCGGCCTCAACAAAGGCCTTATAGTGTGGGCTATACTTGCCGACTTCCTGCCAGTCGAATCTGAAGTGGCGCTTAATGCCGTCCTTCTTTTCCAGCTCAAGGTTAGTCTGCTTGATTTCTTCAAGCAAAGTGCTGTCGTCCCACGTTGTCCCGTAGTGTACGGTGGTGACATTGGAGGCTGAGGCCATAGGCCTGAACTCTTTGGTGTACTTGTCTTTAGCTACGTCCTGAGACTCGTCTATCTCAAGCAAGATGTCGGCCGTGTGGCCTACCACTGAAGCTGATTCTTCAGCAGAAAGGAATATCTGCCTGGCATTGCCAAGCCTGAGCATGTAGCCTGCCTCGGTGAACCAGATTCCAGCGAAGCCGAAATCATCGAGCCTCTCCTTGAGCCTGCTCATGGAGATGATAGTCTGAGGTTTGAAGGTCGGAGAACACTTAACAGCATTGCCGCCGGCGGACATGAACATTGTCAACAGCAATACTTCCAGGTGCGCTGACAGCTCATTCTTGCCGCCCTGGCGGGCGATCTCCACGGAGAAGGTCAGGCCGCGGTTGCCTTGTATGCTTTCCAGGATAGCTTTGGCTACTTCTGCTTGATAAGGTCTCAATTCCATGTCAAAAGTTAAAATGTAAAATACAAAAATATTCTTTGTTTTTTTGGTTCTTAACTTTTCATCTTATGATTGCTTTGACTCCGAGGGGTAGGGCTATCTCGGTCAATACCTTAGCGATGGCTTCTTTGAGAGACTTCTTTTGCTGTTTGCTGATGTTGTACCGGGTCTTGACCAACTTGGCAATGGTATTGGCCGTCTTCAAATAAAGGTCGAACCTCTCTGGCTCTGTCACCATAAGTCCCCTGAGCTTGACACGGAGTATGGCGATTTCCTCGTCCAAACCTTCTATGCCCCTGGCTTCTTCAAGCTCCAGCCTCTCAGCTTCGTCAAGAGCCTGACTGTAAAACCCGTGCTTTTCGGCCTTTGCGGCGTCCTTTTTTGCCATCCTGTTTCGCCTTGATAAGCCCATAGACGAGGACATGGGCAGCTAGGTCATATCTCTGCGCCTCCAAAGCTACTTTCAACAACTTCGCCATAATCAAGTATCACTCTAGCACTAATGTTCTACCAAAGCAAGGCAATGTTGTCGCCCCTGGCCCGGAGTTATGAAATCGTGGTCTTGCTCTAGAGGACAAGCTGCAGAAGTGATGCGATAAGCCAGCCGAGGATACCACAGATTGGGAAGGTAAGTATCCAGGTCAACACAATACTTCGGGCTATGCCCCAGCGTACTGCGGAAAGGCGCCTTGTAGCACCTACCCCCATAACTGAAACACTCATACAGTGTGTGGTGCTTACTGGAATACCAAAATGTGAGGCAACCTCAATAACGGTAGCCGCTGACGCCGTCGCAGCGAATCCGTGGACAGGACGCAAAGTGGTTATCTTGAGTCCCAGTGTACGGATAACCCGCCACCCGCCGATGGCGGTACCAAAGCTGATTGAGGCTGCTGAAATAACAATTATCCACCACGTATCGGGCTCCAACAAGGAGAGGCGGTTCCACAAACTTGTATCGTGATAGAAAGCCACCAGCGCCATAGTGATTAGGCCGATAGGCATCTGGCCATCGTTCTTGCCGTGGCTATAAGCCATGAAAGCTGCGGAAATGATCTGGAGGTTTCCGAAGATACCCTGCACTTTTTCAGGGGCACTCCTCCGGAAAAGCCACATTATGGCGACCATTGCCAGAAAACCACCGGCGAAACCCAAGAGAGGGGCAATGCCAACCGCAGAAATCACCCTGTTCAGAACCCCCCAAACGATGGCTCCACTTCCAGAGACGGCAATCCCAGCCCCCACCAACCCAGCCACCAATCCATGGGTCAAACTTATGGGCATGCCATAGCGTGTTGCTACAACCGCCCAGACAACAATGGCTCCAGCTCCGGCGATGATAGTGGTCAGGGTCAAGGCATCAGAGGCAACAATCCCCTTCCCGATAGTCATGGCTACTGCGGTGCCTGTGGCTGCGCCAGCGAAATTACAAAAGGCTGCCATAATAATGGCAGCCCGGGGGGAAAGGGTACGAGTCCCAATTACCGTAGCAATCGCATTGGCGGCATCGTTAAAACCATTCGCAATGCCGAAGCCGATGGCTACTACAATTACCAGGCCTAACAGAGCCAGGGATTCAGGCATGCTTCAATACTACAGCTTCCAGAACATTGGCTACATCCTCCCCTCGGTCAGTAGCACTTTCCATGTATTCGTAGATTTCGCGCCACTTGATAATGTCACGCACATCCCTAGTGTTATCAAACAACTCAGCCAATGCTGCATGATGCACGTCATCAGCCTCGTTTTCAAGGCTGTTAATCTCCACACATTGCTTCAGGATCTGCTTGAACTGGTCACGGCGGCGCAAAAGAGGCATTACCTCGTTCAATTTATAGGTCACCTTAAGTATAATTGAGGCTAGCTCTCGAACTCTGTCTGTGGGTTGCGTAACGCGGTAGAGAAAGGCTGACCTGGCAGCAGCCTCAATGAAATCCATCACATCATCCAGGCTATTGGCCAGGAAAGCGATGTCCTCTCTATCGATAGGTGTCACAAAGGTGCGATGCAAGCTCTGCATTATCTCGTGAGTTATGGTGTCACCCTCGTGTTCCAAATCCTTGATTAGTTCTACTTTCGCCTCAACATCTCTATAGTCGTCGAAGAGGTCAACCAACTTTCCTGCAGCTACGACCAAATTGCCAGCGCTTTTTTCAAATAAGTCATAGAACTTCGTCTCTCTGGGAATCATCAGGAATCTAGCCAAGATGCACCTCCCGAACGTCCGGCTGGGCTTGTTCCGGCAGGAAAACGGGGCATTAGAAGAACCAGTCTATTTCTTACGAGCCTAGTCTCACTCAATTCTTTGCGGCTCACCTTTTCAGCGAGTCAGGCACAACCAGATAACCCGGTGGACGAATCCCTCGCTTGGTCTGACCGAGCAGCCTCGACCCACCCGCATTATAACAGACGACAGCGAGTTTTGACTAGCAGTAGGTGTAGCCAGCAGCAAATTTGGGACGAATGAACCAGTATGCTATACTTGTGGCCAAGAAAAATTTGAACCCTGTTGGACAGAGAAGCACAGGCCACCTTACGTCTGGCTAAACCCGAAATTACTTCAAGCTTTCGCACAGGAGAGTAAGCATGAGACATAAACCTGGGACTATTCTGCTTATCTGCGCCGTACTGCTGACGTTGGCGTGTGCTAATCCAGCGCTGGAGCATCTTGAGCAAGGCGACACCTATCGTGACCAGGGACAATGGGATGAGGCGATTATTGAGTATAGCCAGGCCGTCGAACTCGACCCTAACCTGGCTATAGCCCATAACAATCGGGGCTATGCCTACTGCAACAAAGGAGAATGGGAGCTGGCTATTGCTGACCTGGATAGGGCAATCGAGCTTGACCCCAATCTGGCTCAGACCTATTACCATCGCGGCGTCGCTTATGGCGTGAAAGGTCAATGGGACCTGGTCATTGCCGACCTGGATAAGGCTATCAAGCTCGAGCCTGATTATGCCATGGCCTACAACAACCGAGGCTACGCCTATGGCGAGAAAGAACAATGGGACCTGGCTATCGCTGACCTGAGCAAGGCTATCGAGTTCGACCCAGCACTAGCCGTGGCCTATTACAATCGAGGCTCGATTTATGATGCACAAGGTCAATGGGACCCGGCCATCACCGACTTGAGTAAAGCTATCGAGCTCGATCCGAACCTTGCAGAGGCCCGCAAGAACCTAGCTGAGGCCTATAGAAACAGGGGCTACGACTACTTCTCGGACGGGCAATGGGACTTGGCCATGGCCGACCTGAATAAGGCTATCGAGCTTGACCCCGCACTAGCTGTAGCCTATTACAACCGGGGCTTTGCTTATGCTAATAGCGGGCAATGGGACCTGGCTATTGCTGACCTGAGCAAGGCTATTGAGCTTGACCCCGCACTAGCTGTAGCCTATTACAATCGGGGGTGGATTTACAATACACGGGGGCGATGGGATCTGGGTATCGCTGACCTGACTAAGGCGATTGAGCTCGCCCCTGACTATGCTATGGCCTACAATAACCGCGGCTCTGCCTACAGCAACAACGGGCAATATGACCTCGCTATTGCTGACCTGAGTAAAGCGATTGAGCTCAACCCCGATTATGCTTTAGCCTATTACAATCGGGGGAATGCCTACTATCTCACGGGGCAGACCGATTTGGCTGTTGCCGACTACAATAAGGTCTTTGAGATCTCAAGCAACCCCGACCTGATTCAGGCCGCCAAGCAGCGCATAGAAGAGCTGGAGGCTAAGTGAATAACATGACACACCTAAGTGCGTATATGCCAAGTCCGGGATTCGAACATCCAAACCCTACAGGTGAAATCCTAAATCCGAATTCCTGAGCTCTAGACAATCCCTAAACCGCGTGTCAGACGTTCGAATCGCCGCAGGGATACTACACAATATTTTGTAGTATGACAGCTTCCAATACTGAATACTGGACCAGCGATCTTTGGATTGGTTAGGGTTAGCTAGTCGGTTTCGTAGGTCGGGTTACCGGGATTACAGAGGAAATTGGCAGGGGATTCGAGAATAATTCCATCCTGAATTGAAGAATACCGGCAGTGCTGTCTTTCTATAGAAGCTTAATTGCAACAAGGAGAGAGGTTAGAAGCCCGAAAACGTAGTAGTGGGGTGGTCTGTGGAAATGAGAACGCGTCACCTTCATAACCACGCAAGTTGCGAACTCCCTTTCGGGTGCACCCAAGGTTGCCAGATAGGTCCTCACAGATCTCCGGAACAACCCAGATGGAGGCCACAGAAATCTGGCATGTATGAGTGTCTCCTAAGGATCCCAGCGGAATGCCAGTGCGGGGAGTTCTCTGGCCTTCGAGTCTTCCACTTCCTTACGATGCCGCCAAATATGTAGTGCTCACTACTACTTTACTGGCTTGAGGAGAGCTTGTCCAAACCCTCTAGGAGGCCGTTTATTCTTACACTGTAAGCTATCTCATTTGCGCTGAGCAAATACAGCCTTCCGGCTCGTTGTTGATATGATAAAACAACAAACACCTAGGCTTCGGTACTCAGCCTGGCATTACCAGTCAGTGTTACTTGGACAATGCTGCCGCATTTGAGACACGCGACTTCAAAGCTGACAGGTTGCCTCATGACTCGTTCCTCCAAGGCGGTAACTACTGAATCAAGGTTATGGAGGCGCTGGTCCAACATTTCCAACGGTTTCTCGGTTTGCTGCATCCGAACTCCCCATCAAACTTCCTTGTGTAGTGTATTTGTAAATCGCTTTAGAGCAATTCATGGGGTTTTGTTACATCGGCGAGCTTGCTGAAGACTTGTTTCCAAAGGTGCACGGATGCCAATGACCAGGTGATTCAGTATCTTCTCTGTCTTGGCCTGCCACCTCCACGAAACCCGCCGCCTGTCTTCCTTCCGTGGGGTCTGCCACCTCTACTGTCAGAACGAGGGCGAGCCTCGCTAACATCAAGCGTCCGGTCGTTTAGTGTTTTTCCTGTGAGGCCATCAATTGCCGCTTGGCCTTCGGAACTCGATGTCATTTCGACAAATGCAAATCCCCTAGATTGCCCGCTATGTTTGTCTTTGACGATAGTTGCACATTTCACCTCTCCAAAAGCCATGAATTCTTGCCGCAACTCCTCTCCAGTTACCTCATAGGACAAGTTACCCACATGGATATTCATATTGCTGCCCCTTCACTTTGCTTCTGCTCAAGTTTAACCGGCCCTAGATTTCTTTGGGCCTTTCCTGAGATAGTCGGAACTCGTCTTGTGCGCCTTTTGGCCTGCTTTCTTCTGCTTTCCTTTCTTTCCCATAGCTCTAACCAGGCTGGCCTTTCGCTTTGGCCTGTAATTTCCCCAGCAACCTCAAGTTACGCTTTGGACATCATAAGCCAGCGGCCCTCAGGACTGTCCTGGCAGTCGAGCGTCCGTCCCTCGAGAAGTACGGATAGTTCCCCGTCTATTAATAGGACTTTCGACCCCTCGTGTTCTACCACCTGGTCGCCTTCCTTCTCTTGGCCCAGTACTAAAGTAAACCGCCCAGATTCGTTAGTCACCAACTTCAAGGTAACCTCTGGATCATCCGTCTTGGCTGCTAGGGCCTCCTTCAGCATTTGCTTGGCACTTTCAGCCACGTTTAGCATTTCTTACCTCCTCGCTGTTATCTCACAAACAGAACAGCCCCTGATGGGTATCTTGGCAATCTATGGTTACCGCTTCGAGGGCACGAAAATACTCAATGCCGACGAGGAGAACCTTGGAACCCTGATACTCTATGACCTGGTCTCCAGATAGCTCGGTGTCTAAGACCAACATAAACCTACCACCCGGAGTGGGTAGTAGCCTGAGGCCAACCTCTGGATGTGAGGTCTCACCCAGCAGCTTTGCCTTCAATTCCCTGGCTGCTCGTTCAGTCACCGCTACCATGCGCAATCACCTATACAAACCTGTTGCCAGCGTCTTTGCTTTCGACTCTCTCTATAGTTCTTTCTCACTGAGCCTCTCCATGCTTAACCGGCCTACGGCTCATCGGTTTAATCGCGCCCATAGTCAGTGCTTCGCATTGTACAGCAGGCTTTGACTGACTTTACGTTTTCTTCAGCCCCTCTGGTTCTGGCTTCGCCGAAAATCAAGAATCGCTCGCCAGAACTCCCGCTCATCCGCGGTCGGGTCTCTGTTTAAAAGTTCGCGCAGGTTGTTGGCAACATGCTCGATTTCCTCAAGGGGCAGACTAAGGGCACGGTTTAGCCTATCTGCGTCAGGTAATACCGATACTCGGTGCCCGCCACGGATAACAGCCACGCCGTCTATATCTTTGCCTGATGTATCATCTTTCATTGTAATTGTTTCAAAACGGATTTCTTGGCTCATCCCACGACTTCTCCTGGTCGGTTCATTCTTTGTGGTCATTTCGCTGGTCACTGCTACTCTCAGCAAATTCCCTGAACTTGCTGAGTATTTGATTGATAGCCTGCTCTATTTGCTCCCGCATGAACCTATCAAGAAAGCTACTTACAACCGACCGCGGAGCATCGTAGCTAAGAGTAACGCTAATGGCCGTGCCATTTCGCCCTGGCTCAAGCGTCCAATCCTCCCTCACCCTAGGCCTGTCACTGGAAACCCAGGCTATCGATCGGTTAGGGTGATACGAGGAGATCATGGCGAGGGTTTTAACCTCCTTTCTGCCTAGCCTGAATGTGATAAGGCTCGTTGCCTCGGTTTGGCGTCTTCTGGGGGATAGCGGCTTGACATCGACTACCATCGGGTCCCACTTCGGCGTCTCTTCAAGCTGCTTGGCTAGTATGTTAAAGCAGTGCTCCGCTGGAGCCCGGACAATGAGGTGATTTGAGACCTCCACAGTCTCTTTGTCGGACCGGAGTTTGGCTGCGGTGGGTAGAGGATGGGCAGCCTCTATCGTGTTAGCTGATGGTGTCGAAATGTGACGTTGCTGCTGCTGTTGCTTATTCTTTTTCTTTGCTCGACCACGTTTGGACATGACATCCCTCCCAATCAGGTCTCAGGATACTTCGCTCTTCGTGCTTCTCCTTTTCGTAGACTGACCTCTCTGTTAGATGAGCTTGGCAAGGACATGGACTCGGAGTGGCTAGATTAAGCTCGGCAATCCTTTAGATGCGTCCTCCATGTCGCGGAGCCGGCCGGTCGTTTCCTTTATGCGTTCCTTCTGAGTGTCGGCAAAGGCTGAGGCTCGGTCGTAGTAGTCCCTTATCTTCTGCACAAAAGCCAACTGAGAGAATATTATGGTGACATCGACAGAGCTTCCCCCTCTAGGGAAGTCACCGGCCCTGATTACAGCGTTTTCTGCCATCTCTCTGAGATAATCGCCGAGACCCTTGGCAATGTCCATAGTCATTTCCTTGGCCGGGGCAGACAAGAGATAAAGAGCCCTACCAGCATCCTCAGGACTGCACGTGATGGAAAGTTCACTCACAGCGGCATCCATGGCCTGCATGGCTCTTAGATTCTCGTCGGTCTTTTCCTTGAAGCTGTCTTTACCCTCTTGCCGGGAGAAATGTAGGCCACGCGGTATGTCGGCTCTGCCGACACCGATGGCTGTCCAGCCGTCGAGGGACTGCATAATGTCGCCCGCGTCCAATGTCTTGGCGCCAACATGACTGTACTTGGTTATCTCGCCGGCACACATCATATCGTACCATGGCTCAACGATTCTTGAGTTTATTCTCTGTAGGTTCATTGCCAGGCTGGCGTCTTTTCTGACATACCGCTGGTTGTCAGCCAGGAAGACAGCATCAGCTACTGAGTGGATGGATTTGAGACAGGTCGCTGTGTTATATACGCTTCTCAGCTCGGCCGTCTCTTCGTGCTCGAACGGGAGAACGATGAGAGCAAACACCGGTTTGCCTATGTAACGCTCTTTGATCATCTGGGCAATTATTGATATGGCCCCGGAGCCAGTGCCGCCAGCTCCGCCCGCGATGAGCAGGAAAGCGTCGGTCTGATAGAAATTGCGTGCAGTTCTCACAGCATCGATAACCTTATCACCGTCGTCCCTGGCCAATTCAGCGCCCATCTCGTTTACCTTGCCAACACCGTGGCCATAGGTCCTGCGCCCGCCGATTAGAATACGATGCATGTAGTCCGAACCGATATCAGACAAGCCGCTGAGGTCAGTCTGGTCTGTGTTGACAGCAAAGACTCCCGTAACTATGTTTATGCCCCACTGCGATTGTGCCCGCTTATTCAGGCGAACAAACTCATCCCCAACTCGGGAGCCACACTGCCCTAACGCAATAATCATTAATTTCACGGCTACCTCCTTGCTTCCCGCTTGCAAGTTGATTCGATGCTGAACAGACCTGTTGTTAACTCCCTTCAATTATCAGAATAAGCTGTTCTCCCGGGCCTACTTGTGATAAATCTAGAATCGCACTTATGCGACGCAGATACCCGAATGATGATGGGTCAATAACCAGCTTCGCTCCGCCGATATCTTCAACTTCATCCCCTGCTTGCGCCTGGTCGATACCGAATCGGCATTCGATGCTGTGGCTGCCGTTATCCAGACCGCTCAGGCGAAGCCTAAGCGCAGTGGCAGCGTCGTGCGGACCAGTCTCTGGAGCTTCCTTTTCCGCAATCTCTCTCAACTTTTCTTTGGCTTTCGCGGTAATTACTAGCATCATGATCTCTCTCTTTGGTGACCTTCCACTCCGGTCAGAAGACTACGAAAGACTCATAGACTCGAAGGCCCACTCCCCATCACATCAGCATTGCTTCTATCTTCGCCAGGTGATTCTCCTTTGACCGGCACCCTTTTGAAACGGACACCTTTTGGCTGACGGCACACGACCGTCTCCTTGAACACGTGATGCAAATAGACGACGGGGAGGGATATAATGAAACCTGCCCACATCAGGTAAAACCAGAGCCAATCAGACTTCGCCATAGTAGTTCTCTGCCATCTTGTGCTGCTCCCTATCCACTTATGAGCATCGACCTTTGACCAACCGTCAATTGGCATGTCACTAACACATTCAAACCAAGCATTTTCATCCCCACAGAAGTATTGTATCGCAGGCCAAACTCCGCAGCCATACCGCATGTAGGGTATTTCAAGCAAAAAAAGGGGTTATCTCACGATAACCCCTTTGGACATGCTTTTGGTTATTTCGCTTTCTGTTATTGGCCGCTAGTCACCGCTTTCGTGATCGTCCTCCCCATCGCCTACTCCGGTTACCAGGCCGTGCTCCGCGGCATATGCTGCCGCTTGTTGCCGATTACGCAATTCCAGTTTCTGCAGAATATTCTTGACATGAACCTTGGCTGTATTCTCAGCAATGCACAGTTTCTGGGCTATCTCCTTATTGGTGTAGCCTTCGGCTACCAGTCTTAAGATCTCCGTCTCTCTTTCTGATAAATCCGATTCCTCCTCGGTACCCCTTGCTCTCTTCTCTTCCCTGAGCACGGTGAACTCGTCAACGAATTTCTTTGAAAGAAGAGGAGAGATGACAACTCTGCCTTCTGAGATCAGGTCAATAGATTTGACAAGATTATCCACAGACAGATCCTTGACAAGGTATCCGCTAGCACCGGCCTCAACGGAAGCGAAAAGCCTGGCTTGATCCACAGATTCGCTGAACATAGCTATCTTTACCTCTGGAGATGACTCAGTGACTTGCCGAACGACATCGATAGAGTCACATTCCGAAAGGTCCGTATCCATCAGAACCAAGTCAGGTTTGACCTTTTCGACCATGCCAATAGCCTGCTTGCCCGCACACCAAGAAACAACCTTAATATGCTGTTGTTCTTCCAGCAATCTAGCCAGACCTTCCCGGAAGACCTCCCTGTCATCTACTATCAACACCTTGATCTCTTTCATCGCCCCACTCCCACACAATCACTTCGACATGCCTTCCCAGCTTCTAGTTCCCATGGTTGGTGAGATATGGTAACAGCGTAACACCCCCGACATTAACAAGTCAACAAGCCAGAAGCCGACTAGGGCAGCTGTGTCCAAATCCTGGCAATATGACAAAAAACCGTGAAGACTGCTCTACCTCGCCGTGAAACAGCCTGGTCGCTCCACTACACAACGGTTTCCCCATAAGGATTATACTGGGATACTCCTTTTTTGTTGCTTGAATAACCCAGATGCTGTATGTTCAACCAGCCCGAGGCTGGGTACAATGATATAGAAAGGGGCGAGTATTGACCTGTTCCGCAGAACTATACGAGAGTCACCGGAGGAACACAAGGTTAAGGAAGTCACCAGCGATTATTCGGCGCTGAAGGGAGGAAAGGGCTATGATTGTGACAGATAATGCTAAGGAACAGTTGAGGGAGAGATTGCTGGACCATACAAGTGACCCGGAAATAGTCCTAAGGCTAGAGTTGAGGTCACCCGAAAACTTCGGTCTAGCGCTGGACAGGCGGGCAGAAGGAGACCAGGTCATAGAATACGAGGGCTCAAAGGTGTTGCTAATAGGGGAAGATGTCGCTGATCTGGCTGACAAGTTGATCCTCAGCGTTGAAGATGCCGCTGAAGGCCCAAAGCTGGTTGTGTTGAAGGCCTAGGTCGCCGGCCGATGCCTCAATAGCAAAAGCCCCGAAACAATATACGTGGAAGAGTGAACTTCGAGGCTCTTAGCATGCCGAGAAGCTACCGGTTTTGAAGCGAAGGATGACAGGAAAAATGCAAATTAAATATGGAGCCGAGGTAGTAGACAAGAATGGCCGACTTTTGGGAACGGTTGACCATCTGATGCACAATACCTTGACGGGTGAAGTCAGCAAATTTGTGGTCAACAGAAAACCGCCGCACAGAGACCTCTTTTTTTCACCTCAAGATGTGCTCGAGGTCAAAAATAGCAAGATCAAGGTGAACATTTCTCGTGATGAATTGAGCAAGAATCGGTAATGTGCGAAATCTCGTGCCGGATCAATATACAGTGCCCCGAGTGCAGCGCAGGGAACGGTTTCTCGTTGATTGAGCCAACTTATGAGGGGCCCTTCCGCTGTTGGAAATGCAGGGCACCATTTATGACCACAATAGAGAATGGGGATCTTAAGTCCTGTAGGCCTGTGAGCGAAGCGGAGTTTGAAAAACATGAGAAACCACACGCTCGCCACAAATCACGAGATGGGTGCTAGAACGAGAAACAAACGGACGGAGGTGCTATTTGTAGGTGGTGCTTTGTTGTGGGGCCTCTCTGCCCCGAGGGCCCGTGGCATGCGCTCGCATCGAGACCGGTACCGTGTGCGGTCACGCCAGAGAATGTATAATTGTCGGGTGCTAGGGTCGAGTTCGCACCGAGGCAGTTATGGAGACATTTGCCGTAGTAGCGGTTATTGATGGTAATACACTTGATGTATCTCCGGGCTGGGAATTGGAGAACAGGACCGGAAATCGCGTGCAAGCGACTGGCTACAATGCTCCCAAGACCGGAAAAGGGGCGATGGCTGCTGAACAGAAGCTTTCCATCCTTATCCAGAATAAGAAAGTTGAGTTAGGATCGCCGCGCGGGATAGAACGCGGTAGGCTGGTCTGCGAGGTTTACTTTCAGGGCAGGAATCTCGCGGACTATTTGCCAGAATACAAAGAGCAGGAGAGCGAAGCACCTGACAAGCTCGAGGACTGAAGGCTCGTACTCGCTTCATGACTAAGGCAGGGCAGCTATGTGGTGCCACTCCAGCCCGCTTCCCGTAAAGACGAGGATTTGTTATATCGCTGACCGTCATTCAGCACTATCACTCCCAAATAGACCGCCAAAGAAAGCTGCCACTTTCTCTGCCAGCACCACCTCATGCCCCCACCAGAAATGGTCAGCCCCAGAAACAAGCTCAAATTGCTTTGGTTCGGCCGCCTCTCGATTCATCAGCTCCGCTTTCTCAAGCGAAACCACAAAATCCTCAGTCCCACAGACTATGAGCTTGGGCTTAGCACACTCCTTTAGCTGCGGCATTTGTGATGGCTCAAGAGGCGGCGAGATAAGCGTCACCGCCTTAACCCGTTTGTCACTATGGGCAACAGGCAAAGCCACCGCGGCACCAAAGGAATAGCCGACCAGCCCCATTCTACCTGCGTCGACTTCGGGTTGACAAGCTAGCCAGCTTATGGCTGCTGCCACATCCTCCTGCTCAGCAACGCCACCTCCAAAGCTGCCCTGACTGCCGCCTACCCCACGAAAGTTAAACATGAAGGCAATTGTGGACTTGTTAACCAGGGTTGAACCCACCGCCAGAATAACGTTGTTGTCCATCGAGCCGCCGTAAAGAGAATGAGGATGACACAGGACTACGGCCGGGAATACTCCTTCGCCCTCAGGGAAATAACAAACACCTTCCAGGGTAATATCGCCACAGGGGAAAGATACGGCCTTCCGTCTCAGTCTTTCTTCTCCCGGTTGCTCCCCCACCAGGCTTCAAGTCTGGCATCCACTTCCTTCTCGTAGCCCTGGTCGCTGGGGAAGTAGTAGTGCTTGCCCTGAAGCGAAGTCGGCAGGTTCTGTTGCTCTACAAAGTGCCCTGGATGATCATGGGCGTGTTCATAGCCTTTCCCATATCCCAGCCCTCGCATTAGTCCGGTAACTGGATTGCGCAGGTGAAGTGGCACCGGCTCATTGCGACTTCCTTCAACGTCTTGCTGCACCTGAGAATAGGCTACATAGAGGGAATTGCTTTTTGGAGCCGTAGCCAGATAAGTTACCGCCTCAGCCAGAGCCAGGTTGCACTCAGGCATGCCCACAAAATGCACCGCTTGTTGCACGGCTACAGCCACCATCAACGCTTGCGGATCGGCCATACCCACATCCTCAGAAGCAAACCGCACCAGGCGTCGGGCAACATAAAGAGGGTCCTCTCCAGCCTCGAGCATTCGCCCCAGCCAATACAAAGCTGCGTCCGGATCTGAACCACGTAGCGACTTGTGAAGCGCCGAAATAAAATCATAGTGCTGGTCGCCACTTTTGTCATAAAGCAAAGCACGATGCTGTAGGGCTTCCTCGATGGTGGTCAGGCCGAGTCTGCGATATCCATCAGCTTCCGGCGAAGTAGCCTGAGTTGCCATCTCCAAGGCATTGAGCCCCACCCGAGCATCACCGTTAGACATAACAACCAGATGTGCTGAAGCCTCTTCAGCTAGCTCTACCTTCAATTTCCCCAGCCCTCTCTCCTCGTCTTTCATAGCTCGTTCAACAATATGGCGAACCTCTTCATCAGTTAATGAATTTAGAGTAAACACTCGGCATCTCGAGAGTAAAGCAGAGATAACCTCGAAGGAAGGATTCTCGGTTGTGGCACCGATGAGAATTACCACGCCGTTCTCCACGAAGGGCAATATGACATCCTGCTGAGCCTTATTAAATCGATGAATCTCATCAATAAACAAGACAGTCCGTTGCCCGGATAGCTTGAGTCTGTGCTTGGCCTCATCAACTATGCGGCGCAAATCAGCCACACCCGCGTTGACTGCACTCAGCGGACTAAAGTGTGACCTGGTGACGCTAGCAATAACAAAAGCCAGGGTCGTCTTGCCGCTGCCTGGTGGGCCCCAAAAAATCATCGATGGTAACTGGTCTGCCTCAATGCACTTCCTTAGCACCCGCCCCTCGCCCACCAGATGCTTCTGCCCCACAAACTCCTCAAAATTTCGCGGCCGCATTCTAGCTGCTAAAGGCATATCACCAGACAACTCAGAGTCCATCCCACGCGTCGCTTTGCCCTTCGATTCCAGTTGATCTAAGTCGAAAAGAGTCATGCTAATCTCAACAGTATTTAGTTGTCACCCTGAGCCACAGCGAAGGGTCTCTAGATTCTTCGCTCCGGTCAGAATGACAGGAGCATTGCCAAGCATCCCATGCTAATCTGCCTTCTTCTTCGTCGTCTTCTTTGTCTTCCTCTCTGCCTTCCCCCCTGCCTCCTCCCCCGTTTTGGGCGTCCGAGCTGATTTAACCGCCCTGTCATAGTAATTCTTAATCGCCTCCACATAAACCAACTCTGATACCACCACAGTAACCTGGACAAAACCTCTAGCCCCGAAGAAACTGCCGTCTCTTATTTCAGCGTTCCCTGCCACCTCCCGCAGGCGATTCCCCAGAACTTTGACCATATCAATATTAGCTTGTTTTGCCGGAGTTGAAAGAAGATACAGGGCTTTGCCAGCATCCTCCAACTTGCAATCAATCGACAACCGAATCAAAGCCAAGTTCATCGCCTCCATAGCCCTGAGCGTTTCCGAGCCCGTCTCCCGAAAATCCCGCGACTTCCTCCAGGGAAATCTTGACGCGCGGAATTTTGTTCTGCCGACGCCTATCGCTGTCCAACCTGTTAGCGTTTGCACTATATCGCCAGCATCCAGCACTTTGGCTCCAACATGTTTTGAGCCAACCGCCTCACCAGCACAAAGAAGGTCATAAAATGAAAAAACTATATCTTTGTTCACTCCGTCCATCCTCTCAACCTGTGTCGTGTCTCCCCACGTTCCGACCCCCCCGTAATCCACCAAAATCACGGCGTCAGTCACTTTATCGATTGACTTGAGACAGGTAGCCGTATTATGAGCGTATTGCGGGTCGGCCGCCTCGGATTCAAACGGAAGAACAATGAGAGCATAGACCGGTTTACCCACATAGCGCTCCTTGAACAGTTTGGCTATCACTGGAACTCCACCAGAACCAAGGCTTCCAGCGGCACCAGCGATCAATAGAAAAGCATCCGCCTCAAAAAAACCACCCGTTCTCATAGCCGTCAGCACCCGGTCGCTCTCCTGACGCATATGTTGGGTGCCAGCTTCATTCGACTTGTTTTCACCTACAAGCGAGCTGCGAATCAACACAGGATGCAGCCATTCACGCCCAGCCTTGGGCAAAGCCGCCAGGCTGGCCTGGTCATCGTTAATCGCGTAGGCACGGCTAACTATGCTGACTCGCCGCTTGGCTCTTGCCACCTTGTTTAACCGGGCGAACTCACCAGCCAGCCTGCAGCCACAGTCGCCAACACCAATAATCAGCAACCTCACGTTACTTGTATCTCCTCACTTCAAAGCGGTACAGTTTAATCGGTTCATCAGCTGATATGCCAGCCTTAGCTCGACAAATCTCGATCTGCTTTTCAGCAGTGGCCACACCTTCGAGATCAGGTAGCAACAGCCCCCGCCTAAACCCACACTCCACAATTACCCCATATTTCTTCGGGTCAAGCTGGTCAATACCATCCACCGGTTCAGGCTCGGTGAGGATATCCACGCTGTATTCCAGGTCACCTAGCTCAGAAACCACAACCGATGCAAAGCGAGGGTCTTGAGTGGCTGAACTAATAGCATTAGCAACGATTTCTTCAGCTACATTCGCTCTACTTGGCTCAAAGGTGCCAATGCAACCTCTCAATTCACCATGCTTCTTTATAGACACGAAAACTCCAGACCTCTGCTTCATTTCATCGGTAAGCTCTTTTGGCTTGAGTACCTTGTCCTGGCCAACATAGCTTTCCACCGCCTCTCTGGCCAGCTTTACTATTGGGTGAAGCTGCTTTTCCATTCTACCCCCTTAAACGAACCTCAAGGCACAACTTCAAAAGAAGCTACTAGATAGCCGACCCCAAAAGGTCCCTCGTATGAAAGAATCTCGGGTTCTACCCTGAGCCCATCCAGCGCACCTAGAAGGATTACAAAAGAGCGCAAGCCGCATTCTCCAGCCCGCTCAATAAGCTCCCTATCCAAATTCAAAATATCCCCAGTATCCAAACATGATAACGCCTTCACCAGTTTCTCGTCAAAGACTTTACCCATAGGCTCGTAACCCGCTGGCGCCCCTGGAATAAGTCGATGAGAAAGATCACCGCTGGCCACCAATGCTACTTGCTTTTGACTTTGCTCTGCAGCTCGTCTAATCGCTTTACCAAACGTGAAATGCGTCTCCAACGGAAGCCAGGAGAACGTGAGCGGCACCAGCGGCACCCCCTTCACTCCAGAAAGTAGGAAGTGCATGGGCACCATTACCCCGTGGTCAAGCCGGTAGCTCTTCTCACCAATAGACTTTGTGCCAATACCAGCCGCTTTTGCTTCCTTCTGAACAAGTGCCACCATTTCGAGGTCATTATGAAAGTCATGCCGAGGCCCCCGAACGCCCCAACTACTTAGATCGCCGGTCGATGATTTGGCAGTAAGTATGCCCATAGCATCAGAGTGATACTCTCCATGAGGGCTGATAATCAAAATTGTTTCAGGATGCCGCCCGGCTAACTTATCAGCTAATTGCTCCATAGCCTGTGTTGTTGCTGATATCGCCGCCTCCTGTCCTCCACCGATAGCAGGTACCAGCAGCGGGGGATGAGGTACAATACAACCAAAAACTATCCCTGCCATAAACTACCTCCTCAAGCCAGTTGCCTTGGGGTCGCTGTCACATTAAGTTCAGCCCCGCAAAACTTACATTTTGAGCCGTCAACGCCAACCACTTCAGTCTCATAGCCAAACCTGTGAATGACCACTTTGCCGCAAGAATAGCAAACAGTGTTCTCTCCACCATGACCGGGGACGTTGCCCAAATAGACAAAGCGCAAGCCGGCTCTCTTACCAATATCATAAGCCTTCTCCAGGCTGGCTATCGGGGTCGGTGGCAAATGGGTCAGGTTATGCTGAGGATAAAACCGGGTGACATGCCACGGCGTTAGTTCTCCCAGTTCGTCCCGTATCCAGCCAGCAATGCCCTCTAGCTGCTCCTCATCATCATTCATCGTCGGAATTACATTCGTCACCACCTCAACATGCATACTCCATTTCTCTCGCGCCCTCTTAGCCACCTCAAGAATCCCCCGCCACCGGGAAATCTTGGCTAAGTCCCGGTACAAAGCATCAGAAAAACCCTTAATATCAACCCGCCAGGCGTCGAGATAAGGCCCAATAGTATCCAAAGCCTCTGGCGTAAGATAACCGTTTGTCACGTAAACAGTGTAAAGCCCGTTCTTCTTGGCCAGTTTCGCTGAGTCCAGTGTATATTCAAACCAGATACTCGGCTCATTGTAAGTCCAGGCGATGCCACCACAATGGCGTTCTTTGGCTGATTTCACAGCTTCCTGCGGTGAAATCCTTTTTGAAGGCCTCATCATTTCCGCCAGCTCTTCAATGCAAGAGATCTCCCAGTTCTGGCAATGCCTACAGTGAAAGTTGCACCCCCAGGTACCCAGAGAGAAAGCCAAGCTCCCCGGGAAAAAATGGAACAGGGGTTTTTTCTCGATAGGGTCAACGGCTACCGACGAGACCTCAGCATAGTTAAGCACACGAAGGACGCCGTCGTCATTTCGACGTACTCGACAAACGCCAGACTTGCCCGGGCCAATAACACAACGCCACTGGCAAACATTGCAGCGCACCCTAGGCCCATGAAGCCTATCATAAAGCAACGCCTCAGCCATTAATCAACCACCACCCTAGCCAATTATACCACTTCACTCTAACCGATTATAAGTCAGCAACTCACCCTCACCACAGTCGTCTCCCATCTAGCATGTAGTGCGAGGCTTTAGCCTCGCCAGGGGTAGGGTGGCAGACTCCAGGTGGAAATGTAAAAGTCAAAATGTAAAACGCAAAATGACAGGTCAAAATTCAAAAGGAGTTTCAGGGGCTAACCGTGAGAACCAAAAGGCAATATCTCCATAGATGCGAATTTCCAATCTTTGGTCTTTAATCTTTGATCTTTCCTCACCCTCACCTAGCCTCTCCCATCAAGGGAGAGGGAAGAAATATAGGGCCGGGTCTTTAGACCTGTCCGAGCGGACTCTCCCGTCAACAGCGAGGGGAAGAGAAAGCACAGTCAGTAGACAATGCTCAAAACTTGGTTTAGAATAACCCCCACAATAACCTAAGAGAAGGAGAGGAATGATTCCAGAACTCAACGAGGAACAAAAAATACTGAAGAAGAACGTTCGGGAATTCCTGGAACGAGAAATAACGCCCATCGCCGATGAGTATGACCGCAAATATCATCCTCTGCCCAAAGATATAGCTTTAGGCCTTTTGAAGAAGCTGCTGCCTCTCGGCTACATAGGTTCAACACTTCCTCCAGAGTATGGAGGTCAAGGCCTCGACCTCGTCTCCTACGGTGTTCTGGGCGAGGAGATGGCCCGTGCTTATCTCAGCTTAGGCATGATACTCATGATGCAAGATGGCGCCTTGCTCCCCATTCTATTGAAGGATGGCACTGCTGAGCAAAAGGCGAAGTTCATCCCCCAGGTGCTGTCCCTGGAGAAAATCACCTGTTTTGGATTGACCGAACCTGATGTCGGCTCCGCGGCTCGGGATATCAAGACTACAGCCGTACCTGACGGAGATTACTACGTAATCAACGGCACGAAGACCTGGATAACAAATGGCGGAATCGCTGACATAGCTGTTATCTTCGCCTCTACCGACCCGAGCAAGGGAGCTAGAGGCATTTCCTGCTTCATCGTCGATAAGGCTGAGTCCCCGTTTGCCACCAGGGAACTGCCCAAACTAGGCTGTCGTTCCTGCCCGACCTCAGAGGTAATCTTCGAGGATTGCCGGGTTCCCAAAAGCAACCTCGTCGGCACCCTGGGTGATGCTTACCGAATAGCACTCACCGACCTTGTCTCAATTCGAATATCCGTGGGCATGGGAGCGGTGGGACTCGCTCAGGCAGCTATCGACGCCGCCATCAAATACGCCCAGGAGAGAAAACAATTTGGTCGCCCTATCGGCAGCTTTCAGCTCGTTCAGGAAATGATTGCCGATATGGTCATGATGACCGAGGCAGCCCGGTTTTTCTGCTACCAGGCTTATTACCTGCTAGGCAAGGGTGAAATCTGCTTCAGAGAAGCCTCTATGGCCAAAGCCTTCAGCACAGAAATGGCCATCGGGGTAACCTCCCAGGCTGTCCAAATCCACGGCGCCTACGGCATCTCTGAAGAATACCCCATTGAGCGCTATTTCCGCGATGCCCGCACCCTCACTTTCCCCGACGGCGCCACGCAGATTCACAAGCTAATCATCGGTCGAGAAATGCTAGGCATCTCGGCTTTCGTGTAGAGCGTCTATGTGTAACACGTCAAATATGTGCACATGATTAGAAAATCCCAAGCACTAAGCACCAAATCCCAAACACAAGGAATTGCTCAACAATGTCATTGCCAGAAGCGTCAGCGACGAATCAATGCCAACCCATACTATCTTTGCGAGGCCCTTTTTGTCATTGCGAGCGAAGCGAAGCAATCTC
>JACKQG010002748.1_pt1 | contig 22470 bp, 21 predicted proteins | sample 8237621 | NCBI WGS metagenome assembly JACKQG01 (sample SAMN15677084, study PRJNA649215) | marine metagenome | biome: marine; feature: Black Sea; material: saline water; isolation source: suspended particulate matter (SPM) from the Black Sea western gyre | collected 2013-06-09/2013-06-10 | depth... | reverse complement strand
TGGATTCTCAAGAGAAATAACATTATCCTTACTCATGGTGGTGCCTCCTTTGTTTGAATTGCTTTTTTCACAGAAAACAATTTTACAACAAAGGGGACGCCGCCTCCTCATTCCTCATACACCAGAAATGAGCATAACTCTAAAGTCAGGGGGTTTGGTCATATGCGAATCTATTTGTAAAGTGAGATAATCAAACGCTTCCGATTCTATTATCTTATTTACTGCGTCTGGTAGTGATTTTTTTTCGAGTAGTTTTTGAATGATCGCAAGGTAAAATATTTTTATTTGTTGGTAGCTATTTTTTGCGCTTCTAAATTTTCTGTTAATTTGCTGTATCAAGTAATCATACTCTATTAACATAGCCTCAAATTCTTTTCTTACAGATATAAAATCTGCGAACTTCCCCCTTTTTTTCAGATCTAATATAAAAGCAACAACAGCCAAGAAGGAGGCTATTTTGTGTCGACCATCTTGTGAGTAAAAATACACAATAGGATGAAGCCCCAAAGATGACGGGTGATTACTGTTAATTAATCTTGCAACTTGTCTGACTGTCTTTAAGCATTTGGTTGTTTCTTCACCTGATGTATCGTCAGCAAGTGTACTATTAAAATCCGAGGGGATATCGTTAACTATATTAACAAAATCCAAAATTAATGGGAGCGTTTGCCCAGAGTAATTCTTGCCTCCAATAGGGATATCAAGTGTTTTTATTGGAGTCTCTAGTTTTGGTGAAAATAAAATATTATGGATTTCATCGGCAAGAGTTTGTAGTTCACTTTGATATTCTGACGTAAATTTGTCCCAATACTTATGTCCCTTCCCGCCTCTAATAATAGCTCGCGCCGCAATACAATTAGGTTTTTTTCGAGATTCGAGTAGCACTAATTCAGTTTTGTCGATAGGAGCAGCTTGTTGGTTGATTTTGAAAAATGAATGCTCAGCCTTGTTAGCATCACCTTCTACCCATTGAAGTTGAATAGCTAATGCGCCAAGATTCTTTACCTTTTTTACAATTTCAGCATCTACTTTTTCAGGGTTTGTTAGCGCTAAAACATAATCATCGTATAAACCAATTTTTTTTCGTACTTTTATTTTACACTTTTCAGCTATCTCGATCTGTTCTTCGGGCACGACCCCATCATAAAAAAATTTAGAAACTGTACCATCACCAAAGTCATTATTGATCCAAGCCACCAATGAACTAATTCTATGTGAACCATCTATCACAAATAAATAACCACTGGCACTTCTCCAAAGAATTACGGCAGGAATTAAATCGCCGTTTATGAAGCTACTAACAAATTCGGCTACCTTGTCATCATCCCACTCATTAGTCTCTCTTTGAAAGTCTGGCTTTCTTATACTTGAATAGAAAAAAGCAGTGCTTTTTAAATCTTCTATCGATATAGAGCCCTTCTTTTTCCCCGGGTTTGGATTTTCTTCAGCCTCAAAATCTTCTCTTGGAATTAATGCGTCTATATTTACTTTGGGCATATTATTTTGATTAAGGGTTTTTTATATTAATAAAATGGTCTACCTCTGCGAAGCATGAAAACAAATGAAGAAACATCACAGGCTCACGAGAGAAATTGGAGAATATAAAGAAGTCGCTTCTTGACTGCATCTCGGATTCTATTTCCGAGGTCCGATTATAGCTTGATGGGTATGAGAAGGGAAGGGTTCTAAACACGAGATCCTTCTACCCCTCCGGGGCACGAAAGCTAAGGTGAAATATTACGGACCGATCAGAGTGACAGGCAAACCAATGAGCCGAATAAATCGGGCTTTTGGTTCACTGATTTTGGAGGAATTAGTAGGATCAAAAACAATCAGGGGATAACCCAAATCCCCCCAACCCCCTTCGAGGAAGGGGGAGCAAAACCCAACTCTCCTCAACCATCAAGCCTTCATACGATCAGGCTCGAGTCCCTATGAAGGAAGGGAAGTCATAAACCTGGATCTACCCCTGCGGGGCACGAAGGCTAATGAAGAATATAACGGAAGGGAAATTAGGCAAAACCACTTCAAGCCGAGCTAACCTGTTGCCAGCTCGACAAAGCTAGTGCTCGCTGGCCCTACGCCGAGTAGCCACTCGCCGTGGAGGCAGAGAGCAATGACACGTTGAGCCGAGAAAAAAAATTGCTGGCAGTTAACCGCTATTGCAAGTTCCCAGCGGAGGGACTCCGCACTATTAGGACGGAATTGATGCCGAACATGCCGAAGGAGTTGTTCATGATGTAGTCTACCGAGGGGAGTTTTTCTGCTTTGTTGGCAACGAGGTTGTTCAAGGCGCAGTCGGGGTCGAGGTCGTCGAGGTTGATGGTGGGGTGAACCATGAGGTCATCGAAAGCGGGTAGGTTGCCCGATAATTCGAGTGTGCCCGCCGCGCCCATGGTATGGCCGATGAAACTTTTGGTATTGTTGATGCGCGTCTTGCTGTTTTCGCCAAACACTTCGCGGATGGCTTTGGCTTCCTGAATATCTCCCATCTGCGTTGCGGTGGCATGGGCATTGAGGATGTCGATGTCATCAGGTTTCAGTCCTGCCCTATCCAACGCCAGACGTATGCACTGGGCCTGTCTGCCCGGATCGGGCAAGATGTAATCCACCGCGTCGGAGTTCATAGCATAGCCGACAATTTCACCATAAATTTTAGCGCCGCGTTTTTGTGCATCGGAAAGTCGTTCGAGTGTGTAGACGGCTCCGCCCTCTGAACAAACGATGCCGTTCCTGTTTTTATCAAACGGACGGCTGGCTTTAGTCGGGTCTGCGTGCTCGGCCAGCGCGCCTTCACTTTTGAAACTGGCAAAGATGCCAAAGGTGTGGATGCTTTCCGACACACCCCCCGCCAAAGCGAGATCAACTTCACCCAGTCGCAGCATTTGCAAGCCCTGGATGACGCCCATATTACCGGCCGCACAAGCCGCGCCGATAGTGTAATGCGGCCCGGTGATTTTCATGTTCAAGGTCACTTCACCCGCCGGGTTGTTGGACACCGTGCGTGGGTTATGATGGTGCGACCAGAACTTGGTATCGTAACCGTACTGACTGATGTTGTAGACTTCGTTCTCGGTCTCGACGTTGCCATGCTCGGTCACGCCAAGATAGACACCCACTCTGGAACGGTCAATCGCTTCCAGATCAATGCCTGCATCGGCGACGGCTTCTTGTGAGCAGTAAATGGCAACGGAGCCAACCCGGGTGCCGCGACGTCGTTCTTTTTTCTTCTGGTATTTCAGTTCATCAAAATCACAGACTCCGGCATGCACCTGCCCCATATAACGAGTCTCGAAGTCTTGCACTCCTGAAATCCCGTTGAGCAGGTTATGACGGAATTCTTTGAGGTTGTTGCCATTGGGGGCGGTCAAGCCTATCCCTGTGATTACGATACGTGCGTCAGTCATTTTTCATCAATAAGGCCACCGCATAAGCGGCGATGCCTTCCTCCCGCCCGGCGAAACCGAGCTTTTCTGTTGTGGTGGCTTTAATATTTATTCGGTCTGTTTCTACATCCAGTGCCGAAGCAATATTTGTTTTCATTTTTGCAAGATGCGGAGCCAGCTTTGGTTTCTGCGCCACGATAACAGAATCGGCATTAGCAAGTTGAAACCCTTTTTCCCGACACATGCGCATGACCTCTTTGAGCAATAGCAAGCTGGAGATGCCTTTCCACTTCGGGTCGGTGTCCGGAAAGTAGGCACCAATATCGCCTGCCCCCAGTGCCCCCAGCAGGGCATCGCACAAAGCGTGAACTAAAGCATCGGCATCGGAGTGCCCATCCAACCCCAACGAATGCGGAACATCGACCCCGCCGAGGATGAGTTTTCTGCCCTCAACCAGACGATGCACATCATAACCATTGCCAATGCGAATATCAGATAAATTCATTTATTAAATAATCCCTCTGGCCTCCACTTCAGGAAGACCTTTGCGAAACTCCTCTGCTCGTCATCGCGAGCCGCGAAGTGGCGCGGCGATCCAGTATCGTGTTGTTTTCCCAATTGTCTCCATGCTCTACAACGGTATTTTGGATTGCTTCGTCGCAGTTGGCTCCTCGCAATGACGGGTTGTGCATAGCCCCCCTTATCAGGGGGGAACTGGGCAACTTAAGCCGAGATAACTTTTGCTCCCAGAAAAAACCTATTGCAACCGGCCCCACGCCGAGTGGTTAGTGTGGGACTGTTATTAGTTTTGTGGCTTCTTCACGTGCCCAGAGGTCGGCATCCAGAACATTTTGCAATTCTTTCAGTTCTACTGGGCGGTGATTATGCATTGCCATGCGAATGATTTCTGAGATTTCTTTATAGGGGATCTGCTCATCGAGGAACGCCTGCACCGCTATTTCATTGGCGGCGTTGAGCACTGCTGGCATGGTCTGGCCTATTTCCATAGCATCCATAGCCAATTTCAGGCAGGGAAATCTTTCCAAGTCGGGAGCCTCAAAAGTTAAGTCACCCATTGAGGCTAAATCCAAAGAAGGCAGTTCGCTTTCAAACCGGTCTGGATAAGTCAGCGCATAAGCGATGGGAACCCGCATATCGGGAATGCCCAACTGCGCCATGATGGAAGTATCGACAAACTCGATCATCGAATGAATGATGCTCTGCGCATGAACGATGACCTCGACATTGGTATTCACACCGAACAACCATTTGGCTTCTATATATTCCAGGCCCTTGTTCATCATGGTGGAAGAATCGATGGTGATTTTGGCTCCCATACTCCAGTTGGGGTGATTGAGTGCCTCTTTGACCGTGACGTTCTCCATCTCTTTCAGACTAAAAGTTCTGAAAGGCCCGCCTGATGCAGTCAGAATAATTTTCTTGATGCGTTCTGGTTTTTCCCCATTTAAAGCCTGGAAAATTGCACTGTGTTCGCTGTCGATAGGAATGATTTTAGTGTTCGTGAGTTCAGCTTCTTGCAGCACCAGTTCGCCAGCTATGACGAGCGTTTCTTTATTGGCGAGGGCCAGATTTTTACCCGCTCTAAGAGCCGCAAGGGCTGGGAGCAGTCCGGCACTTCCCACCACTCCGGAAACAACCAGGTCCGCCTCCGAATAAGAAGCGGCGGAAACCGAACCTTCCGGGCCGGAAACAATCTCCACATCCAAATCGGCAACCAGCTCTTTCAACACATCTATTTTGGTAATGTCGAACAGGGCGGCAAGTGCAGGTTTGAATTTTCGAATCTGCCGAGCGAACAACTCCACATTGCTTCCGGCTGACAGAGCGCAAATCTGAAAACTTTCAGGATAGCGTTCGACAACATCCAGTGTGTTGACACCGATGGAACCTGTCGAGCCTAGAAGGGATATTTTTTTCATAAAAGTGTCCCTGCAACTGGGTTTATGTCCCCAGGAACAATTGGTAATAACAATAGAAGACCGGACCGGCAAACAAAAGACTGTCAATACGATCGAGAAAACCGCCGTGGCCTGGAATTAATGAGCCGGAATCCTTCACCCGACAATTTCTTTTTATCAGAGATTCCGAAAAATCCCCAAACTGACCGATGATACCGCATATAAAGGCCACAATCAAACAATGCGTTAGCGAAAATCCCTCGAAAAACCATAGCTTGGCGATTAACGCGGCCAAAAGAGTTCCCGCCACATTAGCGATGGCCCCTTCCACCGTTTTATTGGGGCTGACCGTAGGTATGAGTTTATGTTTGCCCAGGTTCCGGCCTACATAATAGGCCGCCGCATCCCCCGCCCAGATCAGAAGCAAGAGGAACATAATCATTTGGTTCCCACCTTCCAGATTGTGGATCAACAAGAAGTAGCCACCCAACCCTGCAGTATAGAAAACGCCCAGAACCGTGTAGGCAATCGGGTCCAAAGCCACCTTCACATCGTTTTCCCTGAAAAACCAGGTCGCAAATAAAACCACCGGAAGCAGGACTGCAAATAAAAGTAAACTTTGACCGCCCAGATAAAAACCCAGTAAAAGAAAGAAGCACAGCACCCCTCCCTCAAGAGGAAAACCCTCCACACCCATATTGGCAATCATCGAAAAGTATTCGTGGCTGGCGACCAGAACAACCATCGCAACAAATCCAAAGAACAAGAGGGGGGAACCATACAGCACAATTCCCAGCACAAGGGGAATGGCTATGATTCCACTGATAACACGTTTCAAGATCTGGCTCCTGTTAGGTTTTGATGAATCTTTTTGGCAACGTTTGAAATCACGGGTGCGGGGGAAATCAATGTTGGGGGTCAGGTTTTAATAATTTGCTCTTGCGTCATTCCAAAGCGCCGATCTCTGCCCTGGAAGTCAATAATCGCATTGAGAAAGTCATCATCCGAAAAGTCCGGCCACAACACATTGTTGTAGTGCAATTCGGTGTAAGCGCTCTGGTACAAAAGAAAATTACTGATCCTTCTTTCTCCGCTGGTCCTGATAATCAAGTCGGGGTCGGGAATAGGGTGCGTGGAAAGAAACGACTCAAACAGAGACATGTCAATTTCTTCTGGTCTGATCTGCCCCAAACGCACCTGTTCAGCAATATTTTTCACTGCGTCTATGATTTCCTGCCTGCCGCCATAACTCAGAGCCAAGGTAAGAATCATGCCAGTATTGTTACTAGTATCTTCTATAGAATGACGGATCAATTTCTGAATCGCCTCGGGCAAATCCTCAACATGCCCAATGGTATTGAAGCGAATATTCTCATCTTTCATTCGCCTCAGCTCCTTCTTCAAATAAAAATCCAGAATTTTCATGAGCGTGTTAATTTCTGCGGGAGGGCGGTTCCAGTTCTCATCGGAGAACGAGTAAAGAGTCAAAGCTTCCAGCTTGAGCTCGCGACTCAGGGTGACAATGCGGTCCACAACCTTGACACCCGCCCAATGACCTTCAATGCGGGGGAGGGAATGATTCTGTGCCCAGCGACCATTGCCATCCATAATAATGGCGACATGCCTGGGTAAACGATTGGGATCTATTTTTTCCTGTAACGCTGTATTGACCAAGGAGGTGGCTCCTGATTAATCGGCCAAACCCACCGGTAAGAAGAGAGGCTCTATAAAAAACATACTACACAAAAAGATACTACAAAAAATCACTTCATACATCCATCATATTTTTTTCTTTAACCTGTGCGATTTTATCAACATCAGCAACAAACTTATCGGTCATCTTCTGGATATCGTCCGTGGCCTTATGGCTTTCGTCTTTCGAAATTTCGTGATTTTTTTCTAATTTTTTCAACTTATCGTTAGCATCCCTCCGCACATTCCGAACTGCCACCTTGCAATCCTCGGCATATTTTTTTACCAGCTTAACCAATTGCTGTCGGCGCTCATTGGTCAGCGGTGGAATGGTAAGGCGAATCATCTTACCATCATTATTGGGGGTCAAGCCAATATCTGATGACTGAATGGCTTTTTCAATATCCTTCAAAATCGACACTTCCCAAGGCTGGATTGTCAGGGTCTGGCTATCTGGAGTGCCCAAAGTCGCCACCTGACTTAAAAGAGTCGGGGTTCCGTAATAGTCAACCTTGAGATCATCCAGCAAGGCAACCGACGCCTGGCCTGTCCTCAACTTCCCCAGCTCATGATGTAAATGGTCGATCGAGCTCCCCATTTTCTTTTCCGCATCCTGGATTAAATCAGCAATCATTTTAAGACTCCCACTGTAGTACCGAGTTTTTCGCCCAGCAAAACCCGTTTAATACTGTGTTTATCACGAAAATTAAAAATGACCATCGGCAGTTTGTTATCCATGCAAAGAGATACCGAGGTCGAGTCCATAACCTTCAAACCTTTCTTCAGCACATCCAGATAAGACAACTCCTGAAACTTCGTTGCCGACTGATCGGTCATGGGGTCAGCAGAGTAAATTCCATCGACCTTGGTGGCTTTAAAAATCACTTCCGCGCTAATTTCCATGGCCCTGAGAGATGCTGCCGTATCAGTTGTGAAATAGGGGTTGCCTGTCCCGCCTGCAAAAATCACAACGCGTCCTTTTTCTAAATGACGTATTGCGCGACGACGCACATAGGCTTCCGCCACCGCTTGAATTTCAACGGCTGACTGCACACGTGTGGGAATTCCAACACGCTCCAAAGCGTGTTGCAAAGCCAGAGCATTGATCACCGTTGCGAGCATCCCCATATAATCGCCAGTGGTGCGTTCGATTCCTATGGAACTCAAAGACGCGCCCCTTAGAATATTGCCTCCACCAATGACAATGGCAATTTCGACACCAAGATCTCTGGCCTCACGGATTTCTTCTGAAATATTTGTCAGGGCGTCCTGATCCAGACCAAAAGCGCCCTCTTCAGCGGCCAGACTTTCACCGCCCAGCTTCAGCATAATCCTTTTATAAATTGGCTCGCCCATTAAATTTCAAATCTTGAGAATTGACCAATATTGATATTTTCACCCAGCAGAGCAATTTTCTGTTTGATCAGCTCACCAATAGTAATATTAGTATCCTTGATGAACGGCTGCTCCAGCACACAGCTTTCTCCGTAGAATTTTTCCATTTTTCCGGTAACCATTTTCTCAATGATGTTTTCCGGCTTGCCAGACTCCTTGGCCTGATGGGCGTAGATTTCCCGTTCTTTTTCCAGGATATCTTCGGTCACCTCTTCGCGAGTGGCAAAACGCGGTTTGGCCGCCGCGATATGCATGGCGATATCCTTGACCAGTGTCTGGAAATCAGGAGTATTGGCCACAAAGTCCGTTTCGCAATTGAGTTGCAGCATAACGCCAATCTTGCCGCCCTGATGGATGTAGGAACCAACGACTCCCTCAGAGGTCTGGCGGTCAGCCTTTTTATCTGCCTTGGCCATTCCTTTTTTCCTGAGAAATGTAATCGCCTCTTCCACATCGCCCTGGGTTTCTTTCAAGGCCGACTTACATTCCATGATTCCCGCTCCTGACTGAGAGCGCAACTCCTTAACCATCGCAGCAGTTATTTCCATTCCATTTCCCTAATCTAAAATTGTTTATTAAAATTTTATTTTCGTAGCCACCGGCCCCCAAGGAGATATGCCTCTCTCCGGGTTTGTTCTCAAACTAGAGAGCCGGGGGAATTTTGTTCAGTAGTTCAGGCAGGCACAGAAGTTTCACTGCTCCCCTTGTCACTGGCAACCGCAACCGGCTCCGGCGAATCACTGGGTACCGGTTTTTTGTCCGCATCTTTTTTAGCCTGACTGGCTCTGCTCATTTCCTGCCCTTCCAGACAGATATCCGCGATACGATGAGCAAACAGCTTGATGGAGCGCATTGCGTCATCGTTTGCAGGGATGGGATAATCCACGCCCTCAGGATCGGAGTTGGTATCGATCATCGCGATGATTTTAATGCCCAGTTTTTTACCTTCTGCCTGTGCAATTTTTTCTTTCCGGGTATCAACGATGAAAAGAGCATCTGGCAAATCCTTCATATTTTTGATGCCTCTGAAAAACTTATTCAGTTTTTCAATTTCTCTTCTCAGTTTCAAAGCTTCTTTTTTATGTAAAAGGTCAAACTGATTTTCTTCATCCATTTTTTCCAGTTCATGCAACCGGGCAATGCTCTTGCGAATGGTGGTAAAGTTTGTCAGCGTGCCCCCAAGCCATCTTTGGTTTATGTAGTACATTCCGCAACGGGTGGCTTCTTCGGCAATCAGTTCCTGTGCCTGTTTTTTTGTCGCCACAAAAAGGATCTTCTTGCCAGTGCGAGCCAATTCCCGGACATATTTTTCAGCTTCCTGAGCACAGGCCAGAGTTTTTTGCAGGTCAATAATATATATCCCGCTTCTCGCCCCATAAATATAAGGTTTCATTTTGGGGTTCCAACGATTAGTCTGATGTCCGAAATGGACCCCAGACTCCAGCAACTGCTTCATAGTAATTTCAGACATACAAACTCCTTAAAGGTGATTGGGTTGTACCTTCGCTTCCATCGACTCGCGCCAAGAACCCGTAGGCCACCCTTGGCTTGATCCGGAAACGTGAGTGATTTTTTTGGGAAGTTCCCGAAAGGGAAACTAAATTGTGACCTAGACTAACATATTCAACACAATGTAACAATACGAAACCGGCCAAATAAGACCTGATAAGTCGGTTTTCCGGCAAAAATCCGTCTCTTCACCCAATCAACACCTCCACCAATGTTTTGGTTCATGCTCCAACCGGGTACGAGGACAGGCGTTTGAGAAGCTCGAAACCTCAAAATTGATTCTAATTAGGGGTATAATCGGGCTATCTGCCACCAAAATCAGTCTGTTTGGGGTGGGGGCCATGTTCAAGACCATCCCGATAACATAGCAAGTCCCATTCTCCTGATGGCACACGTAGCCTGATTATAAACCGGGAATTTCAGCACTCTTAAAGGAAAAACTGTGAACCACCATCAAACCGGGTCTTCCTACAAAACAAGAATTATAAGGTCGATTTTGACGGATGACCTGAACGAAGCAAAAAAGGTTCTGCGCGAAACTCCGGAAGATTTTCAACTGATGGCCCGTCTTGCAGAAAAAGTTCAAGGTCGATCCCACCCCCTGCCTTTGCACAAACATCCAGGGCCAAGGTTTGCCATGTCATCCGTTTCTTATACCTGCGGCGTAGGGTGTGAAATGTGTTGTTCGGGATTCAACGATAAAACAAAACTTTTTGATAACTATAAAAATCTCTCGCCCAGCGAATTCGATGAATGGAGCCCCTGGGTTGAATATGGTGACGAGGTCATGCTGGTTGGGATGGGAGAAACTCTTGATTCCCCTCATATTTTTGATCATTTAGAGAAAGTTCGGCATAAAACAACTTATCTCACAACGAGCGGATCGACCTTGACCGCAAAAAAGGCGGAACGATTGATTCAATCCGGCCTGAATTATCTCAGCCTGTCGTTTGGAGGCGAGACCACCGCCGGTCACGGTGGCGGTGCTATAAATTACTCAAATCTCTTTTGGAAAAATGTCACCCAGCTAAATGTGTTGAAGGATAAGCTGAAATCTTCTCACCCCATCCTGCGACTGCAAATTTGTGTGGATCTGGACAACCTTGGTCAACTGCATTCGTTGATTGAGAAGGCCGTTTCCAAAAACATTGAGGAAGTAGAACTCTTTTACATGATCCCTTCGAGTCATGAGTTATTTGAAAAAAGTGTGTTCAGCGACTACGAAAATTCTGGCGAACAAATAAGAACTGTTCTAAATTATTGGTTAGCTAAGGGTTTGGAAATTTCCATTTACAACAGAAAGGAACTTCCCGAAAAACCCACCTCCTGTCATTTTGCTGATTTACTTTTAATATTCAACTTAGATCGTTATTCACCTCAACCCTGCTGCGGCCCCTTTAAACTCCCCCTGGAAACCACAGGCTTAACTCCAGACCAATACTGGAACTCTTTCCCGCTCCGCTATTTCCGCTACCTGCATGCTAATGATGGAAGGGAAAAGGTGCCCTCTCTTTGTGAATCTTGTTGGGCACGCGACCCCAATAAATTTGCCAATTCCATTCAGAAGGCTTTCGCTTCAAATAAAAACCCCTCAAACTTGATTCCCATTTACCAGAAAGCCTCTGCCTTAAAAAAGCAGAACAAACTGAAACAAGCTATAGAAGAATTTGAACGCGTGATCGAAACAGCTGAAGATTCCGAGTTACTTGGAAAATCCCATTTTCATATTGGCGAAATAGAATTGATGCAAGAAAATTTTGAAAATGCTTTTGCGCAATTTCGTGAAGCCCTCCGTTACCAGTACAACCACCAAATGGCATTTTGTTATTTTTATCTGCTATGGATCATCCTGGATAAAAACGCAGTCCATCCCGGATTATAAAAAGGCGGGGTCTATCTATCGGGGAGCCGTTATCTTTCGACTCAACGTCCCAGGCAAATGCCTATCAACTCGGCAGTGCGAACCAATTGACCGTCCGCCGGAACATAGCGGACGATTCCAGCCAGAGACTCCAACGGGACCAGAACAATATCTTGAGATTTCAAAGCCACCATAGTTCCAAATTTGCCTTCTGCGGCAGCCTCTACGGCCTGAGTTCCCAGCCGGGTGCCGAGAATCCGGTCAAAAGCCAAAGGAGTACCCCCTCGTTGCGTATGACCTAAAACCGTGCAACGCACTTCCAAATTGATTCGGTCACTCAATTGCCTGGCAATGTGGTCTCCCACGCCTCCCAACTGAGCCACCCCCTGCAAACGGGTGGATGCCGCTTCGCTGGTGATCGCTTCCCCGCCAATCTCCTTGGCACCTTCGGCTACTACAATCACGCTGAAAGGGCTTCCTCCCTCCTTCCTCAAGTGAATTTTCTCCAGAACTTTTCCCAGATCATAAGAAATTTCTGGAATAAGGATGACATGAGCTCCCCCGGAAATTCCAGCTTCCAGAGCGATCCATCCGGTGCCCCGACCCATGACCTCCAGAACCATGACTCGGTGATGGCTTTCGCCGGTGGTTTGCAATCTATCCAGAGCATCGCAGGCGATCTGCACGGCAGTCTGGAAACCGAACGTGTAGTCCGTGCCCACCAGGTCGTTATCAATCGTCTTGGGAATACCGATCACCGGAAAACCTTTTTCAAAAAACTTATAACCCAACTGCAGGGTTCCATCCCCACCCACGACAAACAAGCAGTCCAGTTCGAGGCGTTTAAAATTTTCAATCGTTTTTTGGGAGTAGTCCTGAATGGTCAGGCGGCCGTCTTTATCGAAATGGCGGTATGCAAAAGGATCTCCCTTATTGGTGGTTCCAAGAATGGTACCCCCTAATGGCAGGATGTCCTTGGTCCCCGCTACAGTGAGCTTGCGGTTACGGTCAAAGATCAGGCCTTCGAAGCCCTCCTCAATGCCAATGACTTCGGCCCCATGACTGATGATCGCCGACCGGGTAACCGCTCGAATGACCGCGTTGAGGCCGGAACAATCACCCCCACCCGTCAGAATGCCAACACGTTTAAGGCCCATGAGAAATAGCTGCTGATACCGGTTCCCCGACCAGGTCATAATCTGCCGCCTGATTGATGCGCACAGGAATGATCTCTCCGGGTTCGGCTTCACATTTTTCCAGGATGACCTGGCCATCAATATCCGGGGCCTGGGAAGTGAGTCTTCCTGTCATCAAATAGTTTTCCGGATCAAAACCTTCTACAAGAACCGGCTCCACCTTGCCCACTCGTTCCTGATTTTTTCTGAGAGCAATTTCTTTTTGAAACTCCATCAGAATGTCCCGACGCTCTTCTTTGACTTCCTGAGGTACCCGGTTGGGGTAATCAAAGGCGGTGGTGCCTTCCTCATCCGAATACGTAAAAATCCCAACATGGTCGAATTCCATTTCACAAAGAAACCGCACCGTATGCTGAAAATGTGTTTCGGTCTCTCCCGGAAAGCCGGTAATAAATGTGGTTCTCAATGCCACATCTGGAATCTTCAAGCGAATCTCATCGATCATTCTCCGCACCCCGCCTTCGGTTTCCTGCCGCTTCATGCTTTTAAGCATCTCGTCATGCGTGTGCTGCAGAGGCACGTCAATGTAACTGCAAACTTTTGGTTCTGAGGCAATGAACTCGATCATTTCCGAGCTCAAGAAAGTCGGGTAACAATATAAAAGCCGTATCCATTCCAATTTTTCAATCCTGGCCATCTCCGCCAGCAGGCGAACCAGCCCGTCTTTCATCCCCAGGTCAAAACCGTACATGGTGGTGTCCTGGGAAATCAGGTTGAGTTCTTTGACCCCTTTGCCAGCTAAATGCTCAGCCTCGGCAAGAATGGATTCCGGCGAACGACTGCGCATCGGCCCACGCATTTTCGGGATAATGCAAAATGCGCAACGGTTGGAACAACCTTCAGAAATTTTTAAATACGCCGTATAAAATGCCGTTGTTAATAACCGGTCGGTGTAGGACTCATAATATTCGGCAGGCGTGGCAACATGGTTTCTGGATGACGGATCGACCTCCTCAATAATATTTTTCAGTTGAGGGTATTGACCCACCCCCAGCATATGGTCAATTTCGGGGATTTCATCGAGAAGCTCCTGACCATAACGCTCGGCCAGACAACCGGTGACGATCAACTGTTTGCAGTTTCCCCCGGTCTTATGTCGAGCCATTTCCAGAATGGTATCGACCGATTCTTTTTTAGCAGACTCTATGAAGCCACATGTGTTGACAATGATCACCTCTGCGTCTTTTTCATCCTGAGTGAGGCTGAACCCGGAAGAAACCAGATCGCCCAGAACCCTTTCGGAGTCCACTGTATTTTTAGGACACCCTAAACTCACCATGCCAACTTTTTTCATTTTCTATTCCGTAAATATATCTCAAGATTAAATTTAGTAAATCACAATGGCCTTTTAAGCCGCCCAACCCATTGCAAGTTGGTAGCATGTGATATCCCCTTCACTTGTTTTACCCTTGCAGGGCACGAAAATTAATGAAGAGAGCATCACGCATGCCCCGAAGGTACACCTAGTGGGCATCCATTAACTTTTTATTCATTTTGCGAAGCAGTTCATCAAAACCCTTTTTTTTGATTACCTTGTAAAACTGACTGCGCAAATTATTCCTCATACTGACCCCATCCAGAATGACATCCACCACCTGCCACTGATCCCCGGTTCGGGTTAGATGAAAATCGATGCCGACTTCCCCTTCTTTTTCATGAATCACCGTCAAGGGAACCGCGACCACTGTTTTTTTCTCTTTAGTTTTTCCATATACCAGATCCAGCTCAGCAAAAAATTTCGCGGAACTGGGGAACGCCACATGAACGAACAACTCACCAAGCAGGGTCTGAAACTTTTCCCGCTCCGTGTCGCTGAGTTTTGCCCAATGTTTTCCCAAAGCTTTTTTGCTGATTTCGGAAACGCTCAGAAAACTCAAAGCGGATTGGGAATGTTTCTGGTTGTCTGCCTTCTCCTGACCCGAAAGACCTGCTTTAATCTGACGAATTTTGCCTAAAAGCTGTTGCACCACGGCCTGAGGTTCAGAGTCTACAGTCTCCGCCCAGAGTGGATTGGTCATAAAAACAATAAAGAGAACGGTACTTAAAAGTTTTTTCATATTCGTCTATGATACATTCAGGTATTGAGGGCATTCCCACGGAACAAGCCTTTCCGACTTCAATATCGTATGGCTGATTTTTAGAAGTTCCCTTGAATTATAACGCAAACCGCAAGTTCATTTAAAAATATTACTACCCATTTATTTTGACAACACATGGCTGAAGATTTTTCCCCAATAAACAGACTTTTAAAGGGCCGGGTTTTCCCGCTGATCCTGTTTTTCGTGATTTTAACTGGGGAAACCACCCTTTCCAGACATACCGAGATCGACAGACAATACCAGCAAGCCAACACCCTTGCAGAGTTGGAGCATATTGCTGGGAAGGTCCGGAAATATCTGGAGCAGGAGCCAGACAATCTGGAATGGCAATGGCGGCTGGCTCGCTCTCATTATTCGATTGCGAAACGCAGCGAAGACACCCATCATTACGACCTGTGCATCGAGCACAGTAGCCGGGCCCTGAAAATCAAGCCCGATTCTGCTATCGGTTATTTTTTCCGGGCCTTGTGTCGAGGCAAAAAAGGAGAAATGCAGGGCATCTGGTCCAGCCTGGGAATCATCGAGCCCTTTGAAGAAGATATGAAAAAAGCTCTAGATCTGGACCCGTCTATCCAGAACGGAGGCCCGAACCGCGCGCTGGGCATTTTGTATCTTGAGTTACCGTTTTTTCTCGGTGGCAGTACCGATCGAGCGATTTTTCACCTTAAAGAAGCCGTTCGCCTGAGCCCCAATCACGCAGAAAACCATCTAGGGTTAGCCCAGGCTTATTACGCTAAAAATAATTTCGCCTCCGCCCGGAAATCTCTTTCCACCCTACTTAGTCTGACCGATAATGTTTCAGATGAGGAAGATCTCCTGAAATTAAGAACAAAAGGCCAGGAATTGTTAGAAAAAATGGCTTATGATTCCTATACCTATGATTAAAGAAATCCGAATCCGCAATTTCGCCATTATAGAAAACCTTGTGGTGAGCTTTGATAAAGGTTTGAACGTGCTGACCGGTGAAACCGGTGCGGGCAAATCCATCATCATCGATGCGCTTAATCTCCTGCTTGGAGGCAGAGCCGATACCAATTCTATCCGCTCCGGCGAAACCACCGCCTTCGTGGAAGCCGTTTTTGAAGTGATCGACCCGGTGACTCGTGACTTGATTCTCGAATCTGGCATCGAAATGGATGAAGGCGAACTGCTGGTCAAACGGCAGATTTCCAACACCGGGAAAAACCGATGCCTGCTCAATGATAGCCCCGTCACAGTTGCTACCCTGGCAAAAATCGGCGACCGACTGGTCGATTTGCATGGGCAACACGATCACCAGACCTTGCTTCATCCCGAAGCCCATGTCGAGCTTTTGGATCTATACGGCAAATGCAGGAATATCCGCGATGAGTTTGCCGGGAATTTCTCAGACTACCAATCACAAACCAAAAAATTACGCTCCATGAAAATGGATGAACAGGAGCTTTTACAAAAGCAAGAGTTCTTGAGTTTCCAACTCAAAGAAATTGATGAAGCCCATCTTTCAGAAGAAGAAGAGGAAGAAATCAAGGCCGAACGCAACAAATTGAAACACGCCGGACAAATTCGTGAAGGCCTGCAAAAAAGCCAGTCGCTGTTGACCGATGAAAGCGGCTCCATAGTGGAAAAGCTGGGACAGGTTTTGAAAGAGCTGGAAACGGTTCTCGACATCGACCCCGGTTTGGCCGAGCCGGTTGAACGGTCTCGCTCAGCTTTCTACGAACTGGAAGAGGTGGTGGACTCTTTGCGCGGTTATGACCGGTCTTTGGAGTTTAATCCGGGTAGGCTGGAAGAAATTGAAGACCGGCTCGCCGAGATAAGTGGACTGAAACGCAAATATGGCAATGACATTAGCGAAATTTTAAAGCGCCGGGAAAAGATCGCCGAAGAGCTGGAGCAATTGGCCTCCAATGACGAAAACATGAAAGCCCTGGAAGATGAACTCAGGAAAAAAGAAAAGGTGCTGTCCGACCTTGCTATCCGGTTAGCCGAAAAAAGGGAGGCCGCCGCAAAAAATCTTACCAAAAGTGTTGAGAAGGAATTGAAAGAACTGAGCATGGGCAATGTCCAACTGGGCGTGCGCTTCGATTACCCGGCTGATCCCGAAGGGTTCATCCTCTTTCGCAAAGAAAAAATGAAAGCCACACCAACCGGACTGGGCACGCTGGAATTTTTATTTTCGCCGAATCCGGGTGAAGAACTTCGCCCTCTGGCTAAAATCGCTTCAGGCGGTGAATTGTCGCGGGTGATGCTGGCTTTGAAATCCATTTTGAACGATCAAGACACCGTGCCTGTAATGATCTTCGATGAAGTCGATACCGGCATCGGCGGAAGAGTGGCGGAAAAGGTAGGCACTAAACTACAAAAAGTCGCCAGCGCCAAACAGGTTTTCTGCATCACACATTTGCCACAAATTGCCGGCATGGGTTCCTCCCACTTCCGGGTAGAAAAAGAAGTCAAAGGCAAACGCACCCGCTCCACCATCCGGCAACTGGAACACGAAGAACGCGTCGAAGAACTGGCACGCATGTCCAGCGGAGAAAAAATCACCCCCGCCTCTCTGGAACACGCTCGCGAAATGCTCCGCCACTAGGCGTGGGGCCGACTGCAATGGCTGGGTTGAACAGGCAATCGGTTTACTCGGCTTAATAGAGTCTTAGCTCGATATTTTCCTCCCTTCATAGGGAGGGACTGAGGGAGGGTTGGATTTTAATTTCCCTCTTTCTCTAATTACCCCTGCCGGGCATGAAGGTAAATGAAGGGGTTTCACAAGGGTCGATGTGATTGACCACCATTGGTTTTGCCTTTCATGCTTATGATTTTACCGTCCCTACTTATAGCCAAGAAAGGACTTGCCCACTCCACTCCTCCATGTGAACCTTATTAAATCTAAATAAATTTTAAAAAGCTCCTAAGATATCGGTGGTGGAGGCTTCGTTTTAACAAGCATTGTTGAAATTTGGTTAAGTTTTCCTGAAACTTCAGCAATTTCTGTGGCAATTTTCTCAAGTTTGTCTACAGAATATAACTCCCGCTCGTTTTTGTATCTTTTACCAACATGAGTTTTTCTAAATTGGAGTTCTTTTGTTTTAGGATCTTCAGCCCAAACAGCATGAGCAACCAAATTTCTTTTATTGATCGCCATTTCTAGAGAGTTTTGAATAGCATTCCAAGCTGATAAAATTTCTGTATCTGGGAAAAATTCTTTAATTCCGGCACTAATCGCTTTTCTTTCAGACAGGGTATGTTGCATTGAATAAAACAATATCTTAGAGCGATGATATTCTAGTTTGAATACCTGACTATATAGCAACTCAAGCTCGGACTCTAATAGGGCGCCATTCCCTATAATTATTCCTATCCAGCGCGCATGTTCACTAAAACCTTGATCATTAAGTCGAGAGAATATTAAAGGTCCATTGGTTTCTTGCATAGGCAAATAATTTTAAGGTAAGAATTATTTTATAAGTTCAGCGTTGACAACAAAGAATAACGTTAAGAGATAACAGCCTGTTCTTTATTGCTGTTTATCCCGCCCTTTGTCTGGGTTGTTTCACTTCGTAAGCAACGACAAAACAAAACCCCTAAAGGCAAATCACCCCAGACATCAAACCCTCAAGTAATCGGGCTTGATTTGATAAAAATCCAACCCTCCTCCAACTCCTCCCTATGAAGGGAGGAGAGAACAAATTAACCCTCATTAAGCCGAGGTAACTTTTGGCTAGTAGGCAAAAGCTTTTGCTCATTCCCCCTCGCGGGAGCGAGTTTGGTTGGCGACGGCATCGGCGGCTTTTTTTGCGGCTTCCTGGTCGCCGAGGTAATAATGTTTAGTCGGTTTTAAGTTTGCATCCAGTTCATAGACCAGAGGAATGCCAGTGGGGATATTCAGTTCCAGGATGTCCTCTTCGCTGACGTTATCCAGATGTTTGACCAAGGCTCTTAAGCTATTGCCGTGTGCGCAGATCAAAACTTTTTTCCCGGCTTTGATGGAGGGAACGATTTGGTCGAACCAATAAGGCAGGAACCGATCCACCGTATGCTTTAAAGCTTCTGACGCGGGCAACTGGTCTTTGTTTATCCCTGAATAACGCGGATCTTTGGACGGCAGTCGGTCATCGTCATCAGGAAGCGGGGGAGGGGGAGTGGCATAACTTCTGCGCCAGATTTTTACCTGGTCTGCGCCGTGCTTCTCTGCCGTCTCGGCTTTGTTCAGGCCTTGCAGATTACCATAATGGCGTTCGTTCAAATTCCAGGATCGGGTGACTGGAATCCACATCAAATCCATTTTATCCAACACGATCCATAAAGTTCGAATCGCCCGTTTGAGGACAGAGGTGTAGGCCAAGTCAAAAGTATAGCCTTCATCGAGAAAAAGCTTTCCCGCCGCCTCAGCTTCCTGTATTCCCTGCTCTGTCAAGTCAACATCGGTCCAGCCGGTAAACCGGTTTTCCAAATTCCATTGACTCTGACCATGCCTTAAAAGAACCAATTTATACATATTCCAGACTCCCGGCTAAAGAACTCATCAATTTGACCGCAATATCCCATATAATCAAAGCAATGGGGGAAATTTTTAACCCCCTGCCAGCTTGATTTTAGCAAAACAGCTCGGCCCAAATTATTCACATTCACCCCAGATAACCGAAATGCTAATAAAGCCGATTATGCTACGATAATACACCCACGCATATGGGGTGGTTAAGTGAAATCAGACCTGTAGGAAAAAGCAGAATTTTTTTGTGTTAAGCAATTGACTTTTCAAGTGTTATAAATTATATTGGTGTATATTCAACGGTGGAAATATTAAAATACTATTAGCAAGAGACTTAGATTTTCTCTGAGTCTTGTGATGATCTGTTTGTGTTTTGGGGAGAACATGCGATATGGATACTATCGCTCATTATTATCGTGAAATAAATAGTGGTTTTCTGAATAAGAACTGTGGTCAGGGTTTTGAAATTTCTTATCTGGCAGAATACGATGAGAATGACGATCCGATGTTCCGAAAGTTTGTCGACTACACTCCGCAAAATCACGAAAAAATCAAAAAAATGATGGAGGCCGATGATTGCATGGAGTTTTTCATCCATGAAACCGACCTCATCAAATACTATAAAAATTTTAAAGTTGCGAGTCTGCAAAAGGACCTGGAAACCGAGCCACTCAAACAAGTTTTGAAAAATGCCTACCTTGTAAGCGAACAAGTGATCAAGGAATATTTTGAGAACATCGGCTCCTCACGCATTTTACGCACCCTGGAAGATCTGATTAAAATTATTCAGGAATGCATGGTGCGCGGAAACCTTGAGTTTATAGATGTCTTCCAGATTACAAAAAAGGATTACCACACCTATACCCATTGCGCCAATACCGGGTTATATTGCATGGCACTGGCGAATAAACTGCAAATGAATCCGGAAGCCATACGCGAGATAGGTTTGGGAGGAATGCTGTTTGATGTTGGTAAAAAATCCATTCCCTACGAAATCGTAATGAAAGAGGGGCAACTGGAACCACAAGAGTTTCAGTTCATTCGCAAGCACCCCTCGGCAGGCCGGAAAGATCTCAACGATATGAAATGTTATAGCGAGAATATTTTGAAAATGGCTGCGGAGCATCACGAAAAGTATGATGGTACGGGTTACCCGTTCCAATTAAAAGGGGAAAAAATTTCTCTGTACGCAAGAATCTGTGGCATCATGGATGTTTTTGGGGCCATGACCGCTCCCCGCGCAAACCGAACCGGCATGACTCCTTTTGCCGCCCTGACTGAAATGAAAAATAATATGGAAGGGCACTTTGATATGCGCATTTTGGTCAACTTCATAAAAATTCTTGCGGATGCTGCTGCTGCAAAAGTTTCTGCAGCCCGTTCAGCGGGTAGTTCGCGGTCGTCAAACAAACAAGCTGCGGCCAGTGCCTGATTAGCTGCGGTCACAAACCAATCTTTTCAGACATCGGGTGTGCAGACGCACCTGATTTTTTTATGCCTTTTTTCTTTCCACCCAAACGACGTATACTTTACCGCGCCCACTGAATGAGGGTAAGATAAATCATTCTTGAATGGAGAATGCCTGTGTTTGTCGAGGTCGATTCCAACTCCAACACTGATCAAAGTTTCAATATGATTTTTCGGGATATCAGCCCTGCCCGGGAATTGTATTGCATCAAATACCCGGTAAACGGCGAGGAACAACCGGTTCAGGTCACCGGTTGGGATGCCGACTCCAATACCTCCTGTCCCGCCTATGCCTGCAAGGTGGAAGAATCTGGAGATGGCGTTGCCCTGCTCATTTATGGCGGATCAGGCGGCGTGCGCATGAAACTCCTCGAAGACGAAATGAAGTGGGATCCTGAGTCTTCCAAGCAATGGGGGGATACCCATCTGGTCTATCCGGCGGATTGTTTTATTGTCTACAAAGACGAACTGTAAAAAAGTTACACGGGTTCAGGCCAGGACAATTTGGCGGATGGTCTCTTCCTCAACAGGTTTTCCGTAACGGCTATCAACACAATGAATCAAAAATTCCCGATTACCTTTTTGGCCGGTGATGGGGGATTCTGTAACAGCGATCACCGCCCATCCTTTTTCTTCAACAAAACGGTTCAATTCGAGCAGGACCCGAATATGTTTGGCCGGGTCTTTAATGATGCCACGGTTTTCCACTTCTTCTTTTCCGACTTCAAACTGTGGTTTGACCAGGGCAACCAGCTCCCCTTCCGGCTTAAGGAGTTTCAGTAAAGGCGGTATGACAAGCTGGAGTGAGATGAACGACACATCAATCACAGCCAGATCCAGCATTTCTCCGATATCCTCTTTAGACAAGGTTCGGGCGTTTTTCCGATCCCGGCAAATGACTCGAGGGTCGCTGCGCAGCTTCCAGTCCAACTGTCCGTAACCGACGTCCACGGCATACACTTTCTCAGCACCATTTTGTAACAGGCAATCGGTAAACCCGCCAGTGGAGGCTCCCACATCCACGGCAGTTTTTCCAGCAGGTAAAACATGGAATTGTTTTAAGGCATGCTCCAGCTTGAACCCACCTCTGCTCGCAAAGGGTTGGGGTTCGCCAAGAATAACGGGAAGGCAGTCTTCAGAAACCAGCCGACCAGGTTTATCGGCAACGGTATCTTTTATTCTTACTTTACCGGCTAAAATGACAGCGCGGGCTTTTTCTCGTGTAGTAATGAGTTTTTTTTTACCAATAACTGATCGAGCCGGATTTTCATATTCTTATTTGTCATTTTCTTCTTCTACCGGAAAAAGTTCGCTCACCAGTTCGCCTTTCTGATTCCGAGTCAGCTTTTCTATTTTCGCTTCGGCTCCACTCAATTTTTTATAGCAAACACGCGACCTCTTTATTCTCTCGCCAAGACTTCCACGGGACTTAGCCATGTCCAACTCACCGTTTTCAAGGTCATCGCCATTTTTTT
>JACKQG010002747.1_pt1 | contig 22472 bp, 17 predicted proteins | sample 8237621 | NCBI WGS metagenome assembly JACKQG01 (sample SAMN15677084, study PRJNA649215) | marine metagenome | biome: marine; feature: Black Sea; material: saline water; isolation source: suspended particulate matter (SPM) from the Black Sea western gyre | collected 2013-06-09/2013-06-10 | depth... | reverse complement strand
CATGTTCGCTTTTACGCGCTTTTATTTGCGAGTTCTTGCCGACCTAAACGAAATTATCCGGCGGCTGAAACGGAACGCTATTTTGAAAACAGCTATAGGGCTTACAAACCCAAAAAAGGTTGCTGGATTCCAAACCCCAAGCAACCTTTTATTGGCAAATGGTTTCGAAGATTTTTGTTTGCTCTACTTTACGATGTTGAAATTTTTGAAAAATCGGCAAACAATCCAAACAAGTCCGATATTTGCTTCAATAAAGCCAGACGATTGTCGCGTATTTTCTTCTGTTTGTCCATTACCATGACCCCTTCAAAAAAAGCGTCTACCGGGTCACGCAGGGATGCGATTTCATGCAGGGCCTTATCCAAACTCCCTTTGTCCAGATATTGCGCTACATTTTTATTAACCTGCTTATAGGCCGCATACAGCGCCGCTTCGGATTTTTCTTCAAACAGGCCTTCATCTACGGTCTTTTTAATACGGACATCCGCCTTTTTGATAATATTGACAACACGCTTGAAGGCCACGGCCAGCGGTTCAAAGTCCGGCGCGGTTTTTAGATCCTGAAGCGCACGCACCCGATTCCATACGGCCGGCACGTTATCCACGGAAACATCGGCAACCGCCGCAATGACATCCTTGGAAAAGCCTTCCTCAGCCAACTGATAGGTCATGCGGTTTTGCAGGAATGTGAGAATCTGGTCGGCGACCTCTTGAATTTGCTTGGCCTTCTTTATACCAAAAAGTCTCAAGCTCTTTTCAATCGATTTCCTTAGCGAAAATGCAAAGCCTTGATTGAGTATGATCTGGATAATACCGATGCCCTGGCGCCGCAACGCGTATGGATCCGCGGCCCCTGTGGGAGTGAGCCCTACGGAAAAAAAGCCGCAGATGGAATCGATCTTGTCGGCGATACTGAGCAACCCGCCGGTGACCGTTTCCGGCAGGGGTCCGCCTGAATAGGTCGGCCGGTAATGTTCTTCAATGGCTGCCGCCACATTGTTAGGTTCTTTATCGATCAATGCGTATACTCTTCCCATAACCCCTTGCAGCTTTGGAAATTCGTTCACAACACTGCTGACAAGATCAGCCTTGCACAGCCAGGCCGCTCGGGAAACCTGTTTTTTCTCTGTCGAACCTTTGCCGGCGGCAATGGCCAAGTACTCTGCTAACTTTTGAACCCGCTGCACCTTTTGATGCACGGTTCCAAGCTTGGCCTGAAAAAGAACACCTTTAAGCTTTTCAACCCGCTGTTCAAAGGATTCTTGCAGATCGCTTTTGAAAAAGAACTGCCCATCTGCAAGACGAGCTCTTAAAACCCATTCATGCCCCGTGGCAACCAGATTCATATCTTTTGTACGGGTATTGTTCATGGCGATAAAATAGGGCATGAGGTTCCCTTTTTTATTAATTACGGCAAAATATTTCTGATGTTCCCGCATGACGGTTATCGATATCTCACGGGGTATTTCAAGGAACTCTTTATCAAACTTGCCCACGGTGGCAACGGGGTATTCAACCAGGTTTTTTACGATATCAACAAGCTCTTCGTCAGGTAAAACCCGGCCCCCGACCTTTTTGGCGGCTTTATTGATTTCGCGCTCAACAAGTTTCCTGCGTGCATCCAAATCAACATAAACTTTAGCCTCGCGCAGGGTTTTAACATAATCTGCCGGTGTAGAAATTTTCACATTTTTAGGGTGCATAAAAAAGTGTCCGAATGTATGCCGGCCGCTTTTGGTAGCCCCCACCTCAAAGGGAATAACCTGATTTCCCAAAAGGGCCACGATCGAATGGATGGGCCGTGTAAACATAATATCAAGCTCGGCCCATTTCATGGTTTTAGGAAAGGGTGTCGCCAGAATCACTTCCGGCAGAATAGTTTTCAGAAGCGTTCGGGTAGCGAGACCTTTTTCGGTAATCTTGGCAGATAAATAACGACCTTTTTTCGTTTCCTTAACGGCCAACGCGTCTACGGAAACGCCTACCTTTTCGGCAAATTTTTTGGCGGCCATGGTGGGACGGCCGTCTTTATCCAACCCCACCTTTTCAGGAGGTCCTAAAACTTCCGAAGTCAAAGGCTTCTGCTTGTCAGCAACCTTTTTGATTTCTAACGCCAGTCGCCGGGGAGTCGCAAAAACTTTAGCACTGCCGTGCGTAATACGGGCATCGGTCAATTTTTGCATTAACGTCGATGACAACGACTGAAGTGCAGGCTCAATGTAGCCCGCTGGAATCTCTTCTGCCCCTATCTCAAGCAATAAACTTTTCATATTCACCTCTGTCTTTTCAATGAGTCAAAGTAACAGAAAAACACAAAACCCGATAATCCTTTAACCGTTAAACTCACCTGTTCATCAACGGGTAACCCATGGTTTCTCTTTGCTTTAGGTATCCTTCAGCACAGGCTCTGGCAAGGTTTCTTATGCGCCCTATGTAGCTGGTTCTTTCGACAACGCTGATGGCACCACGCGCATCCAGAAGGTTAAAGGTATGCGAACATTTCAGGCAGTACTCATAGGCCGGAAGAACCAGTGCTTTCTTTATCATCCGGCTCGACTCAGCCTCGTATTTATCAAACAAATCGAGCAGCATTTTCACATCGGCCTCTTCAAAATTGTAGGTCGACTGTTCGACTTCCTGCTGATGGTGCACGTCTCCATATGTGATCTTGTCGTTCCATTTCAAATCGAATACGCTGTCCACGCCTTGGAGATACATGGCAATCCGTTCTAATCCGTAAGTCAATTCCACGGATATGGGGAATAATTCCACACTGCCGCACAGTTGAAAATAAGTAAACTGGGTAATCTCCATACCATCCAGCCAGACTTCCCACCCCAGGCCGGCGGCACCCAGAGTGGGGGATTCCCAATCGTCCTCGACAAATCTGATATCGTGCTCAAGAGGATCGACTCCCAGAACCTTTAGGCTCTGCAGATACTGTTGCTGCACATCGTAAGGAGAAGGTTTCAATATTACCTGATATTGATAATAGTGCTGCAACCGGTTTGGGTTTTCCCCATAACGACCGTCTGTCGGCCGTCTGGAAGGCTGGACATAAGCTACATTCCAGGGTTCCGGGCCAAGCGCTCTTAGAAGCGTAGCCGGATGAAATGTTCCGGCACCGACCTCGATATCATAGGGTTGAGCCACTACGCATCCTTTTTGCGCCCAGAATTTCTCTAACCTCATAATTACGTCCTGAAAATTCATTTTTCCTTCCTCGTCAACTAGTTGATGGTTATAGATAAGGGTAAAATCAGCTCAACGAATAAAACCGAAACCGATCAAACCTTTCACAAAACCCCTTTAGAATCCAACTTGGCATCAAGCAGGCAAGCTTCCGGTCTTTGAGAAAGAATAACTTCCCATGTATGTTTTAATTTGTCAATATCTTCGATTTTGCCCAGTGCCCATAAACAACCGCCGCCCCCGGCTCCTGTAAATCTGGCACCGCAGTTGTTTGTCATGGCGGACTCAATAAGCTCCACCCCCATCTTGTCAAGCACCTCGGGTGTCATCCTTCTCCTGATGGCCGTTTCCCTGTTCATCGCCAAACAGGCATCTTTTATGTTTTTCTGTGCCAGGGCCGCTGCAAATTTTTGAGTACATACTACGATTTCAGCCCAAAGTCCACGATACTTTCCTGAAAGAAACTGCCGCACCCATTTTCTGTTCACATCACTCGACTCGTGCGGTATGCCGCAGTACGCCAGCAACAGATGCTGCTCAAAACCCTTTAATTTATTTTTTTTGATAAGGGTCTTCTTTCTAAACAAAGGTCCTTGATAGCTTCCCGACCAGTACCATACGTTAGCACCACCATATGCTGCGGCCAGCTGGTCTTGAAACCCGCACGGTACGCCGGCCACACTCGCTTCAAGTACATGGGCAAGCAAAGCTGTCTTTGGCAGGGAAATCGGCTTTTGGCCTGTTTTTTTTAAAATCTTTGAAAATGCCGCAACAAGGGCCACGGCCGCCACGGATGACCCCCCCAATGCGCTGCGTGGAGGCGATGAAGAATCAATATCGATATGAACGCCTCCAGCCCTGAAGTAGGCGGCCACGGCAAACATAAGCCCAAGGGGATGATCAAATGGGGTTTGATCGAGCGGATACTCAGCGGTTTCAAACCCCTTGGAGGTCACCTTGACAATACCCTGATGATAAGGAAGAAGGCGCACACGAGTCCTCAAGTCGACGGCCACATTGACGGTACACGGTTTAAGGTGTTTCAGTGGATAATAAAACGTACTTATATCGAGAGTTCCGCCCATATCAATCCTGCACGGGGCCGAGGTTTCAACCGGCGATTCTTCCAATATTTTTCTCATCGATGCAGCCATATCATTTACCCTGAAGTTGCATAAAATTATGTATTCGATTTATGCCGTTACAACGAAAACCATTGCCGGTATTGGCTGATTCTGGATACTGGTTCCTTGATACTGGATGTTTTTGGACTTCACTATTAGAGCATTCCTGAATATCCAGCATCCAGCATCGATCTCGTAAAAGCGGCTACCTTACGCCTATTCTCCTAGGTAGTTATACAGATTAATGCAACGTTAGTTTATTTCCGTATCTGCTTTAGAAACGTTAAGCTCCGCAGCTCCTTGCCGATATGGTAAGGCACAAAGGCCTCCACAAAGGCCAGACCTTCTTTTAATGCCTGAGAAGTAAACCTGATCCGCCCCGCCCTGGCTAAATCTCCGTTTTTGATCCAAATAAGCTGTTTGATGGTTCCTTTTGAAAGAGAGATTCTTCCTTGAGCAGCGGGCGCGCAGACGCCGCAAACAAGCCCTCCCTTCTGCAGGTCAAAGGTAAAAGTGTTTTCATTGATCCCATCGATTTCATTGCGGCAGCTACTGCAATACCTTAAATTCGGTCGCAGGCCGGATATTGTCAAAAATCTTAGATGAAAGAGGATGGAAAGCCCCGCTGCGGGCCTGCGTCCATGATCGAGTTCTCCGAGAATATACTTGAACAGGTAGTAAAGCTGATCCAGCTTTTGGCCCTCTTCCATCCATTCATTGATCAGCTCGGCCCAGTGGCTGGCATAGGCTGTTTTGATAATATCGGATCGGATACCGGCAAACGGGTGCTTTAACGCTGCCTCCTGTAAAACAGGCAGACCTGTTCCCCGCCCTTTGCCGAACACTATATCTAAAACAGAAAAGAGTTCAAGGATACCTGCAAAGCGTTTGGTGCTCTTTTTAGCGGATTTCGCAATAACTGATTTTTTACCTTGCTTTAAAGTAAAAAATGTAATGATGAGATCATAGTCTCCAAAATCGACCCGACGCAGCATGATGGCAGGCGTTTCAAAGCTTGACATCTAGTCATATACCCAAGAGAGTTGTAGCGATCCGAAAATAAAAATAAACGCTGACGATATCGATCGCTGTCGTCACAAAAGGGCCGGTAGCGACGGCAGGATCGACATTTATCCTTGCAAATGCCATGGGCACTAAGGAGCCTACCAGCGCCGCCACGGCCATGGATGAGATCACGGCCAGGCCCACGGAGACGGCGAGCATCGACTTACTGTATTGAAGCTGGGCTACCAGACCTATCATAAAGCCATAAAATGCGCCCAGGATAAACCCGACGGAAAGCTCTTTAAAAACTACCGCCCAGGTATCCCTTATGTTAAGGCGCCCTGTAGCCAAACCTCGAACAACAATGGTAGAGGATTGGGTACCGATATTTCCACCCATACCCATGATGACGGGGATAAAGGCTGCAAGATAAGCAAGTTTCTTTATACTCCCTTCAAAATGACCGATAACAAAAAATGCAATAATGCCGCCGATACAGCTTGCAAACAGCCACGGCAAACGAATCCTCGTACTTCTTAAAACAGACTGTGTTTCAATGAATTCTTCACCGCCGACGCCGGCCATTTTCAAAATATCTTCAGTCGCCTCTTCTCTAAAGATATCAATAACATCGTCCACAGTGACGATACCCACCAGCCGGTTTGTCTCATCCACCACCGGTACTGCCAGAATATTGTAGCGGGCAACTATTTTGGCTACTTCTTCCTGATCCATGCTGGTTTCAACGGAAAACACATCTGTTGACATAAAATCTTTAAGACGCTCTTCAGGCGGCACAACCACAAGCTGTCGCAAGGAACTGACACCAACCAGCTTGCCGTATTCATCCACAGCATAGAGATAAAACGGCATCTCCACATCAAAGTGTTCTTTTTGCAGTGATTCAATCGCCTCTTTGGCAGTGGTCTCCTCTCTTAAGGCGACAAAATCCGGATTCATAATACCGCCGGCCGTATCATCATCGTAATGCAACAACCCTTCGACCTCTTCGGACCCCTCCTTTTTCATCATTTCAAGAATAGCATCAGACTTCTGCTTGGATAATTGTCCGATCAGGTCGGCCACATCATCGGTAGGCATGTGATCCAGGACTTCCACGATTTTATCCAGTTCGATGCCTTCAATGAGTGCCGGGAAAGCGCCTTCATCGAGTTCGCTGAAAAGGATGCCTTGCTGTTCGATGTCCTCAATCATTATAAAAAGCTTGAGCTGTTGAGTTATCGACAATGAACGAAATACCATAGACAGGTCCGCCCCATGTGTCTTGTTCACGATCTTGCGAAGATGGACGGTTGCATTGCGTCTTAACAGTCTCTTGATGCTGTCGACTAGTATCCTTGTGCGGTCATTATGCATATTATCACTATGCCTAAACATACTACGGAAGCTGGAGATTCACGACCTGGCCGCTCTTCCCCAATATCTTGACGGGCTTTCCGTTTAAGGTTATTTGAACGCCGGCAGCATTCCCGATCAATAAACTATATCCGGAAGATGCTTCAAGCTCTAACAGATCACCGGACTTAAGTTTATACTCCCTGGCGCTCTGGCCATCGATCACTATTTTCAGCCATGTCTTATCAACGCCAACAATCTTCAGCAACAGTTTTTCTGCAGTTTGTTCACGCTTTTTTACCGCAAAATTCGGAACCTGCAAATTCTTGGGGGAAATATCACGATGAATTTTATCAGGTACATGCAATTCCGAATTATAGCCTGAGGGTCTGTTATGCACCGAGGATATTACAATTACGGACAAAACGATAATACCTAAAAGTGCCCCTAAAGACAAAAACAGATGTGGCCAATATGCTTGATCCGATTTTCTCAAATCGGCGTCAAAGTCTGCAGTTTCCTGAAAAGCACGCCGGCTTTCCAGATAACGTTTAACAACCTCATCATCATCCGCTTCAATTGCTTTGGCGTAAGCTCGCAAAAAACCCTTTACAAAAACATCAGCAGGCAGCCGGTCATGATCTTCCTTTTCAATCAGAAGGAGATAATACATCCCGATTTTGGTTTCCGCTGAAACATTTTCAAGATCGATTTCTTTTTCAAGCCTGACAGCCTTGAGATAACGTCCAAATGTAAGAGAGTGTTTATTCACAACCATAGCCTAAGCAACAAACTGTCTCGATTATTGTATTATTTTTATGAGTGAGTCTTCACGAAGTTCTTCAAGCCATGCCTGAAACCTTTCGTCAACAATCTTGTCAAAGAGAAGTCTTTCAATTTCTAGTGTTACTTGCTCTAAAGGCTTGCCCGGTGTCTGTATAACCTCCTGGACCAAAAAAATCTGATATCCATGTTCCGTATCGAGCACAGGGGTCAGTTCACCGGCCTTCAGGTCTTTAACGGCCTCTCGCAAAGTCGGTGAGAGTTTATCAAGAGTGAACAATCCCAAATCACCACCCTCAGAGGCCAACGGTGATTCAGAGTATGCAGCCACCATGTTTTCGAAAGGCTCCCCGTTATTTAACTTGGCAAGCACAGCTTCTATTTCTTCTTTAACTCGACGCTTCTCTCTCGCATCAGCCAACGGAGAAACGCTCATTAGGATGTTTCTGAGGTGATACTTTGTCTCCCCGCCATACTTTTCACTGTGGCTGTCATAATAAGTTTTTATATCCTCATTAGTAATTACGATTTTTGATTTTATTTCACGATTAACCAGCTTAGACCTGAGCAGCTGCGCCTTCAGACGCTCACGATACTTATCCATGGTTAATCCTTCCGCCTTCAATCCCTCCCTAAAATCTTCGTCCGTAAGATAATTGTTTTCTTTAATACGCTCAATCGTCTTATCGACTTCTTGCTCGCTCACGACAATATTAAAGTGTTTTATCCGCTGATCTTCAATCTTTTCGTCAACAAGTTTTTTAAGAATTTCTTCCCGAACCTTAAAGAGCATTTTTTGCTCTTGATTAGAAGAGTATCCCAATCCCTTGATCCTCTCGGCATACGGCTGCAATGACTGATTCAGCTCATAAAGTGTGATGATATCACTGTTAACTATGGCGACAATCCGATCAACGGTTTCAGCGCCTTCTGCTCCGGGTATTAAATAAAAATTGAATGTACACAAAAGAAAAGTGTATAATAACACCAAGATCGAATGTTTAACTATTCTTTGGAAATATCTGACTTGCATATCGATATTAATTCTTCCCCAATAAGATTTAGCCTCAATTGCGCGGCAATGCTCCATTATGAGCCGGTTATCTTCTCAAGCTGCACTTTGTTAACTTCAATCGTGTATTTTTTTTGAAGTTTTTTAATCCACAATTTGTATGCTTCTTCCAACTTTTTCCGGCGCAAATTGGTTATTATTATTTCATCAATATTTTTTGATCTGTCTTCAAGGTCTGAAGTTAATCCGTCTCCTTTGTAATATCCCTCATAGTATTTAGATATTTCTTCAGGAGTAATGGTGATTTTTCCGCTTAACTCTTCGTTAACCACCTTCTTGATGAGCAAGCGTTTCTTTAAGCCTTCCTCCCAGACATTATAAGGCACAGCATACTCAAGCAGCGTCTGCTCGAAAACATCCTCGGGATAGTCTTTTTTTATATCTGAAATAGTTTTTTCAACTTCCAACTCGGATATTTCTATCCCAAGCTCCTGAGCTCTTTCCATAATAAGCATCTGCTCTGTCAACTGATTTAAAAGCCTTAAGCGTGATTCTCTTAAAGCAACCGGGTCCTGCATTACATTGTGAGGATAAGCGGTCTTAGCCATTTCAAAGGCTTTGTTGAAATCGAATACAGTCAAGACTCTGTCTCCGACCCGCATAATATATTCTTTTTCGTCCAAGGAATCAGGATTGGAACAAGCTGCCAAGATCAACGCCATCAATAAAACGCCCAGCAAAATTATGAAATTATAAGTGTTTCTTGTCATTTTAAAATCGGCCAGTATTTTAACATAAAATTTACATAAATATTCAACTGTTAACACGTTGTGTGATTTCTTTCAAGATGTTTTTGGTCTGCAACAAAAGACTGCCAAGCGATCCTTTTGACAGTTTGGATTTCAGCACATGGGCCGGCGTGAACTCAAAACGCTTAGATTGCTCGACAACCATATCTACGATTCCATCAGGTTGTTTTTGATGAGCTTCTGAAAAACAGAGTGAAAGCAGACGGTCTGAAAGATCGAGTCGCTTCACACCGGCCTTGATTGACAGCACTTTAAGCATAATTTTTAAAAAAAGGCTTTCTGTTTCAGGCGGCAAATCACCAAAGCGATCCATCAACTCTGCTTTAAAATCGGCAATCTCTTTAAGCTCCGTCATTTTTGCCAGGCGGCGGTATGCCGAAAGGCGCTGGTCGATATCTGCCATATAAGCTTCCGGTATAACCGCAGACATGGCGATGTTAATCTCCGGTTCAAGGCTTTCAGGCACCGCATCTCCTTTTAACTCGGCCATAGCGTTTTCCATAAGCTTCAGAAACATATCATATCCTACTGCAGCAATATGGCCGGACTGAGAAGCCCCTAAGATTGTTCCCCCCCCTCTGATCCTCAAATCACTCATAGCGATTTGAAAACCCGAACCTAAATCACTGTGTTCCATCAGCACTTTCAAACGTTTCTGAGCATTCTTGCCCAAATGGCTTTCACTTGGAACAAAAAGATAGGCATACGCCTGTTCGTCAACCCTACCCACCCGGCCGCGCAGCTGGTAAATCTGGCCCAGTCCGAACCTGTCAGCCCGATTGATGATGATAGTATTGGCCGCAGGGATATCAAGACCTGATTCTATAATCGTAGTGCATACCAGCATATCGATTTCTCGGTTTATAAACCGCAGCATTACCGTTTCGAGTTCATTTTCATCCAACCGGCCGTGGGCAACATCAAGCCTGACCTCGGGCACCAGCTCTTGTAAATACTTGGCAATGGCCCATATTTTATGAATGTTGTTGTGCACAAAAAAGATCTGCCCGCCACGGCCAAGCTCTTTGCGGATGGCTTCGACAATAACGGCTTCATCGAATTCAGAGATATAGGTGATAATTGAGCGGCGATGCTCAGGCGGTGTCGAAATAACACTGATGTCACGAATTCCCATCAAAGACATGTGCAGTGTTCGGGGGATCGGGGTTGCCGTTAAGGCCAGGATATCGACCGTGCTGCGCATTTTTTTCAGCTTCTCCTTGTGCCTGACGCCAAACCGCTGTTCTTCATCGATCACAAAAAGCCCCAGATCTTTAAACAGCACATCTTTCTGAAGAAGCCTGTGCGTGCCGATAACGATATCAATTTGTCCGTTTTTAAGATTTTTGACAATCTCGCGCTGTTCTCGCAACGAGCGAAATCTGCTTAAGCAGGCTACATTGACGGGATAACGTTCAAACCGGCCGGTAAACGTTGCAAAATGCTGTTCTGCAAGGACTGTCGTTGGAACCAGAACGGCGACCTGCTTACCATTATACACGGCCGTAAAAGATGCTCGCAAAGCAACTTCTGTCTTACCATAACCGACATCGCCGCAAACAAGCCTGTCCATGGGAAGCTGCGTTTTCATATCCTTAAGAACCTCTTCAATGGCCCGAAACTGATCGGCTGTCTCTTCATAGGGAAAGCCTGCCTCAAAATCCCGTGCTTCCCTGTCGATCTCGCCAAAGGCATAACCTTTTTGTACTTTGCGTTCAGCATATAGCTTGAGGAGTTCCCCGGCGATCTTTTCCGCCGATCTTTTTACCCTCGCTTTAACCCGGGCCCACGATTTGCCGCCCATCTTGTCCAGCACAGGTTCAATACCGTCAACCCCCATGTATTTCTGAATCATGCTCATACGATCGACAGGCAAATACAACTTGTCATCACCATGATAGATAATAAGGAGAAAATCATTGGCCGATCCATTGAGTTTCAGTTTTATGAGACCTTGATACTGTCCAATACCATGATCATCATGAACGACAAGATCGCCCTTTTTCAAATCTTCAAATGCCAAAAGCTCGGTTCTGGGTTTTTTGGCGGTCAGCGTTGGCCGCCGGTGTTTTACGCCGAATATTTCATCCTCTGTAATAACAGCCACAGATTCGGCCGGCCAGACAAAACCGGAAGAAATCCGCCCCAGACATACGTATGCAAGGCCTTTGCCTTGATCAGCATCTGAAAAACTTTCAATAAAGCTTAGCTGTATACCGTAGGGCGTTATCAGGGATTGCAGTCTTTGGGCCTGCAAACTGGAATGGCAAACGAGAAATATGGCAATTCCGGATTGCTTTTTATCATTAATCCAGTTTGCCAGCGGCGATAAAAGAGCTTTTTCCCGGCGACGCTTAAGTTCCAGGCTGATTGTAGTGTTGTCTTTGACTGAAAATTCAACCTGCAAGGCAGGCTGCCGGCCTTCAAGGATCACTGCAGACATGGGAAGCATCTTAATCGCCAGGGGATTTTGGGGCTCGAGGATCTCTTGGGCTTGAGTCCACTCTAAATAGAGTTTGTGCGGTTCAACACAAAGCCTGTTTTTATTGCACGCAGATATAAAATTATGGGAAGTCTGTTTTTGAAATTCTTGGGCTGCTTTTTCCAGTTCCGCCGGCTCTATCAACATATAAAGGGCCTGCTCCGGAACATATTCAAAAAAGGAAGCCAGCTTGGGGTACAAAAGCGGAATCAGACTATCGATCCCGGGAAAGTCGCCTTCGTTCTTGATACGATTCACCAGGTCTCTGACCTTGGCTACGGGGATCTCCAGCGTTGAAGCCTGTGCCCTTATGCGGGTTATGATTTCATCTGTATGCTCGGTTTTCAGAATCGCTTCTTTGGCCGGAAGGATGACGGCTTCCGGTATGTTTTTCGTTGTCCGCTGATCCGCCGTAGAAAAAAATCTGAGGGAATCGACCGTATCTCCGAACAACTCGATTCTCAGCGGATCTGAGTAAAGTGGTGAAAAAATGTCAAGAATACCGCCTCTTACACAAAAATCGCCCGGCTCTTCCACGATCATGGATTGAACATAGCCACCGCATAGCAGCTTTTTGACCAAAAGATCACGGTCGATCTCTTCCCCCTTTTCTATAAGCTCGGCATAATTAATTATTTCTTGCTTGGGGATGATTTTATGCAGTAAGGCGTCTACGGTTGTCACCACAATCGTCGGCACTTCATCCACTATCAGCCGGTAAAGTGTGCGGATCCGCTTTGCTGCCGTCTCGCTGTGGTAAGCAAGATCCTTAAAGGGTAAAATATTATAGGGCGGGAAATATATGATGGGTGGATTAGTTTTTTTAAAAAAAAACAGCAGGTCTTCTAAAAAGGCCTCGGCCTCTTTTGTCGATGCAACTATGGCAATAACAGTAGTTCTGAGTTTTTTATATGTCCTGTATGCAAGATAAGCCCTGTCAGCCCCGGAAAGGCCGGTGCAATCAAACGGTTTGCTCCTTTTCGGGATTTGCTCAATCAAAGATTCAAGTGATATTTTTTCTTGATTTTGATACATAAACAAACTACGATCATTTTTTTGTTGTGCCGGCGTAGCTCAGTTGGTAGAGCAGCTGATTCGTAATCAGCAGGTAGGCGGTTCGAATCCGCCCGTCGGCTCCATTGTTTATCAAGGGATTTCAGTTATTTATATCCGAAATCCCTTTTTTGTTTTTATGCCCGTATCTCCGCAATTTGGGGCAAAACTGCATAAGTTTTTTTTACCTCATTTGATTGGTCATAGCAAGAAGGATGATCAAGCATAAAAACCAATAAATCTTGAACTGAGAGTTAGAAAAGGCTGGCCGGTCTATTTTCCACCATCGCCGAAAACAATAAAGGGTGCCCAGAACAAGGGGTGGGCGTAGCTGGACATGATTTGGCCCGATGACGGGTCTTTGACGTGATGGTTGTCAATGAGATCCAGCATGATATTTTGTAGCGCCCGCGATCGCGACATGGAAGTATGTGTCTTTTGGTATTGAAACAAACCGGTGGTCAATTGTTTGGCCGATGTGGTCTCCACGGGCCACATGCTGACCAGCAGCGCCCGGGAGCCCGCATAGATAAAGGCGCGTCCCAGGCCGGACATTGCTTCGGCACCGGCCCCTTTGCCCGCACCGGTATTGCATGCCGACAACACGATCCAGTCGGCATTGAGCTTGAGTTTCAACACCTCGCTCATGGTCAGCAGCCCGTCTTCCTTTTCGCCGGTAACCGCTGGTGCCGACAGGGCGATGGCCGGCTCGTACAAGCCGTCCAAATCCCCGGGCAGCAACCCATGGGAAGCAAAGACAATGATGCGCCGGTCGGCTAAGTTCATGGTTTTCACCCGATGTTCGGATGCGGCTTTGCCCAAAAAGACATCGCTGTCCAAATCCGCATTTAGAATCCGGGCAATGGCGTTGATTTCTTCGGCCGTGTCCGGCAACCGATTCAGGCAGGACAAACCAACTGAAGAAGTTCCGGCGTTGTCCAGATCCCCCTGGCTGCTGGTTCGCATACCGCGCAAGCGTATTCCGCTGCCTTGACCGGCCATCCCTGTCGCTTCACCTGCTGGTGCTGCTGCCGCAATCTGGGCAATGTTGAATACCGGGTCGCCAAAGCCCGCAAACATCCTTTCAGCGATCTTTTGCGCCTGCATTTGCCGGGCCGCAATAAAGTTGGAAACACTCGGCATGCGTGCAAGAGAGACTTCTCGGATGAGCCAGGAAATGTTGCGATATCGGGAAAAGAGCACTTCCGTTTCGGGTCCGATTTCCGGTGCCGAGGTCGGCAGCAGGGAAAAGGGAAGTTGCCCCAAGGAACCCGATGCAATGACGATCAGATCTTTTGCTCCGGCCCAGGCGTCGGCCACGGGTGCGAGCATCTCCTGGTAGAGTTCATAGGCGGCCAGAACATCAAACGCCGGGATATCGCCTAAGGTATCCACCTGTGGAGTGAGAGCCTTGCGAAGCCCGGAAACCAGATGCTCCAGATCCGTCTGAGTGATTTCCATCGAATGAAACCGTATCGCCCCTTGATAGGGTATGGCCCATACATAGGTCCTGTTGGCCATGGGAAAAACAATGAGCAGTGACTCTTCGGGCTGAAGTAGTTGCTGCGCATCCTTTACCCCCACGGATTTAGGCCGGATAAAATTCGTATACTTAGGAAATTGCACCATGATCTCATCCAAAAGGACTACCTTTGCTTGCCGGACTGTTTCCAGTTCCGCCCTGCGGGATTCGATGATCTGCAACCGATTGGGGCTTTCCTGAACGGCAATGGCATCGGCGAGCGCCGCCTGAGTGGCATTGAGCTGAATATCTAGATCCTGTTCTTTTCGCACCAGTTCGTACAGCGCCGGATCATGGGCCGCTGCCGCCCGTGCCATGGCCGCGTTGGCGGCTCCGGTCATCGCTCCTTTTCCTAGATTCTGTACCAGTTGAAAGGCCACATCCGATCCGTTGACACCCAGGTCCGTATCCCGGTTGTCTGCGTGCAGATCTTTGAGCAGTTCGATATAAGCCTGGGCCAGTATGGTGCGCCGCTGCTTGGCGAGATAATCGAGTCCCATCTCAAAGTCATCGTGAAACAACACCGGCATGGCCGTTGAGAAATCCTCAAACATCCTTTGATCATCACCTCGGGCGGCAGACAGCATGGCTCTGAGAGCCAAGGCTTCCGCCGTATGGTAGTTGTTTTCCCCCAAAAATTCCTTTGCGGATCTATAAAGGGACGGAATGATTTCCGACGCTGCCTCGATGTGACCGGTTTTTAGCAGCGCCAGGATTCGATTCCGATTCCGGTTGAGCACCTTGGCCTGATAAAGCTGGTTGCCTGCGAGCATCTGCTCCGCAACCGCATAGGCATCGACCGCTTTGTTGAAATCAAGCCGGGCCACCAGGATGTCGCCTATCAGGGTTCGGGCCTCTCCCCAGAGCCTGGAATGGGGGGAAATTCCGATGCGCTCGTACACTCGAATCAGTGCATGGGCCAGTTTTTCTGCATCCGTCAGATTGCCTTGGGCCAGTTTGATGCCGGCCAGCTGCCCCACTACCTTGCCGGTGTAGCCGGATTCCTTCCCGCAGATTGCGATGCTTTCTTTGAGCGTTTCCCGAGCCACCTGTTCGGCCTCGATGAGCTTTCCCTGCTTGGCCAGGTTATTGGCCAGATACATGCCGAACTCGATCGCCTTGCCCGGGATGCTTCCATCCTGAAAAACTTTTGTCTATATCCGCCGGAAAATGGTTTGAGCCACCGCCATCGCATGGTCATGGCCTTGCGGCGGTAGCTCTCCGCCTCTGCGTACTTTCCCTGATTTTCCAGTCTTTTCGCTATGGACGTATCCCTGAGCATATTGCCCAGCTGCGGTGCGATATAATATTCTATGAGCACGTTACAGCGCTGAATGGCACCATTGAGTTGGGTTTTAGCAGCCTCATAATTGCCCATCATGGAATAGATTTCGGCCATAAACATCTGCCCGGTAATCCGCTTATTTTCATCCAGGGCATTGCCCTGTTCAATAAATCGGATGCCGTTCAAAAAATTGCCGTTTTCCGCTTCGATTTTCCCGGCTTCGGTCAACAAATAGGCGGCCGTGATTTTGGAATAATCAATCGAAGCCCCCTGGTTGAACAGGGCCAATCCTTTGCGAATGTCCGCCTGGGCGCGGGTGGTTTTTCCGAGATAATACCGGGCCACACCCCGCTTGAAATAACAGGAGCAGCGGTCTGAATCCGTCATTCGAGTCGAGCAGTCCTGATCCGCCGCCTCTTTCGCCTTTCTCAGTGTCTCCGGTTCCAGTGGAATCGGTTGATCGAGCAATGCAAGTACATCATCGATGCGCCGGGGTGGGGGCTCAAATGTTCTTTTTTCCAGGTTAACGGCAAATTGTTTCGCCTCCTTGAGAGTCATCTTCCGTTCCGCACATGATTGGACTCCCACCAGCAAGGCGAACATGGCCACTACAAGTAGCCATCGATCCAACCTCACAACACCAGGACAAACGCGCCGAACCTCATCGAATTTTTCCATGAAATGCCGATTCCTTCCGTTTTTGATAATTGCAAGATTCATGCCGCAATTCAAAATCAGCCAATTCTTTAACATTTCAATTGATTAGGGCTTTATGTAGCCAATCGCCTAAACTTGGGAAATACGGGACATTTGTCAAGTTGTTGACGTTTGGCGACTAAAACCTAAACATAGATGGGCACTTTTTACGCTTAACGTATCGGCAATGTAGTAACAAGTTGAATTGATGAAGGGTAAGATTTAATGGGGGGTTATGGAGCCTATATGGCATGAATATCGGATAAAAAAAATTAATAGAACATTTCCCGAAGACACAACATCTTGAACAAGAAAGGGCTTGCAGAAATTCACCCAAGAAGTTCCTGATCCTTTTTAATAACTCTTCCTTCACAAAAGACTTTTCGAACGTAAGCTGTGCCCCTAACTTCTTGGCAAGATCTAAATAATCTGCTGCTGCAACTCGTCCACCCCTGATATGGCAAAGGTCAAGTTAAAATCATTATTGATAATTTTCAATTAATTGTGTATATATATCAATGTATTTATTTGGTTATTTTTTGTTGGTATTTGACTCATTCCCGACCGTGCATGCTGATCGAAAATTACCATCGCAACTGACCCGGAAGGAGAAATAAAATGCCGGTAGAAAAACTCGACAAACGCTTTGGCGTCACAACGGTTGAAAAAGGATTTATCACGTCAGAACAGTTATTTGATGCCATGAAGTTACAGATCACTGAAGATCTCGAACCTGTTGGGCACCGCCTGCTTGGTGAAATTTTGCTGGATGAAGGGCATATAACAGCCGAGCAAATTAATGAAGTACTTGAAGCAATGGAAGAAGCAATTAAATTGTAGCTAGTGCCCATCAAAAGGGCGAGAGCGTTGTTTGCACTCTCGCCCCCTTGACGCAGGTCAGCCGCTTAGCCCGTATTTCTTGAGAAATACGGGTTAGGTTTAATTAGATTTCTTGACTTTCTTTTCGCCCTTTTTTTCCTCTTTTGTTGCCTGGGTGGGACTCTCTTTGATCCCAATGCACCCACAGCCACAATCACTTTTTTTGTCAGTCACTTATATCACCTCCTTTCTGTTTTTGGTTTACTCGCTAAAAGACTATTTGCGGATGAAATCCAATTAGGTATTTAAGCAGTTACTTTAATTTGAATGCAAAAAAAATTGCCTCCGCTTACCTGGGCTCAATTAGAGTTTAAGCATCTCGTCACACTCAAACCCATAACCCTCAATCTGATTTAGTTATTAAGCTTATGCTTAATAACTAAATCATAAAAAGCCCTTTGTCAACTGTTTTTTTTATTAGTCTGACCTATGAGCGCAATGGATGATTAAATTTTAACATTTATAATTATGGCATCCCTTCGACCGGATTGACGAACTTTTTTTAACCGTTTTATAGCATGTTTATAGTCCGCAAAATTATGTTCATCCTCCCAACCGTTTCTATCTATGAGTCTAAACAAAGAGTTACCTCGCCCAGGCTGCTTACTTAGCTGCTCAATCTCTCTTGTATAATTATCTAGGATTCTCTTTGCACTCTTCGTACTAGTAGCGTATTCAATTTCATACCCGCTACGCACAATATCTAAGATTTGGAATTCAGGGCTTTCAATCTGTTGTTGTGTTACCAGCGGAACTGCTTTACCTATTCCTATTTCCATTAATGCCTTTTGACCCCTATCGAGCAAATCTTTGTTTTCCATTAAAAGAGAGCCGGCAAGTCTGAAATCGATCAAACAGGTAAAATTAGGATTCAACTCTAATGCCGCCACCTCAATTTTCATTACGGTTAATTCAAGCTCTTTTCTACTCATATCCAGGAATTTGATATGAATGCGGTTCTTTTGGGGATTTACTGAAACTATACCCATGATATGGCCTCTTAATTTGGTAGGGCTTTGCCTTTTGCCCTGATGATGCAGATTTTAATGCCGGCCTTACTTACGAGGCTTGTAATCAGTCAGATTCTCACAATAGGGTTCGTATTTTTTGTCTTCAAGCAGAATGTGCTGAATCAGCCAATTATTGAGAAATATTTCCAGCTCGTGGGTTGTCTTCTCTTCTGAATGCATGAACCCCTGATGTAACCCGAATATATCGCGCACCAATTGCTCATGATTTTTCTTGTGGGACTCAATATCTACAGCTGGATATCCGGCCATTTCCATGATTTCCTCTTCATTACGAAAATGCTCCTCAGTATAGTGAATGAGCGAGTTGAGTATCTCAAAGAAAAATTCCTTGCCTTTATTGTCTTTAAGCGCAGCATGGAAATCATTAGCAATCTCCAAGAGTTTTTTGTGCTGGTTGTCGATGTAAGGCATTCTTACACTAAACATATCACTCCATACAACATAAGTCATATCGATACCTCTTTGGCGTTTTGATATCTTGACGATCTGTTTCCCAAGTAACTCAACATAATAACCTCTGTTCGATCCCGCTTAGCAGTTCAAGCCGGCTTGCATATCCTCCAGCAAGTCATCCACCTGTTCGATACCGACAGAAAGTCTCAGCAGTGAATCCGTTACACCAATTCTCTGCCTTTCAGCAGCCGAGAGCTTTGCGTGTGAAGTTACGGCAGGAGAACATATGGTCGTCTCTATACCTCCCAAGCTCACGGCTGGTTTGATTAGACGTAATTTTTTAACAAAGCGAGCTGCATTAACTATAGCATCATCAAGTTCAAACGACAGCATGGCACCGAAACCGTGCATTTGGGATTTTGCAATCATAGAGCCTTTACAACCCGGAAGCCCCGGATAGTGCACTCTCCTGACAGTCGGATGTTCTTCTAAAAAATGAGCAATGTTGCGGGCATTTTTAGTCTGACGCTCGACTCTGACCGCTAAGGTCTTCAGGCTGCGCTCAAGTAAGTAGCATGTCATGGCATTGAGGCTGCCTCCAAGGTGCCGTGCCACGGAACGGATACGGTCAGCTTTTTCATGCGTCGTTACCGACACGCCACAGCAAAGGTCACTGTGACCTCCCAGGTATTTCGTGCCGCTATGCACCACAACATCGATTCCAAGCTTTAAGGGATTCTGATTTATGGGAGTCGCAAAGGTGTTGTCAATGACGGTGACCAGATGATGCTTGCGAGCAAACGCCGCCACCTTTTGGATGTCAATGACGCTAAGCAGCGGGTTAGTCGGTGATTCTATCACCACAAGCTTAGTATTCTCCTTTACTGCACTGCAAACGGATTCAGCGTCTGTTGCAGCAAACGTGTAGTCGATTCCGAGTCTCTTAAACTCATCCGTTGCAAACGCGTGTGTTCCCCCGTAGAGTTCGTCCATCATAACCACATGTTCACCGGCACCGGCAAAGGCGAGTATTGTTGTACTGATTGCGGCCATACCCGAGCTGAAGAGAACTCCGTCTTCCGCTCCTTCCAATGCGCAGAGCTTTTCGACAACCGCCTTCTGGTTAGGGGTGTTGAAATAGCGTGGATATGAAATGTCATCCCTGTCGAGATATCCGAATGCCGATGAAGTGAAAATAGGCGTGTTTATCCCGCCCATTTTTTCATCCTTTATGGTGCCGCTATGCACACATTGTGTCTCTTTTCTCATAGGTATCCTCTCTTTAAGATTTAAGGACCAGATAGGCGACATAGACGACATAGCAGGAAAGGAGCATAAAACCGTCTCTGCGCTGGATAGTAAACGTCTTTCTAGCCATTAACCACGGTAGAGCACCGATAGCCATCATCACCAGATAATCAACCAGCAGACCGCTGTCAATAAAACCGCCCGGGATAGGAATCGGCCGCACCAGGGAGGCTACCCCTAAGACACTCAGCATATTGAAAACGTTGCTTCCCACCAGGTTGCCGATACTGATGTCCATCTCCTTACGCATGGCGGCCACCACAGAGGTGGCCAGCTCCGGAACCGAAGTTCCAAAGGCAACCACGGTCAGCCCGATGAACTTTTCGCTGACGCCGAAATCTTTCATGATAACAACAGCGGCATCAATCAGGATTTCAGCACCGCCGATCACACCGATGATTCCGATCACAATCCACAAAATCTGCCTGGACCTGCTGCCGACATATGCGGTCTGCGCTGCGGTAAAATCATAGGTGATGCTTTCAACACCGGCACCTTGCCTCGATTCCCTCATGGCGATAATATAATTGAAACATGTATAGGCGATAATACCGCCAAATAATGTGGCGCCCTCAAGCCTTCCAAGGGTTGAATTCAGCGAGATCAACAAAAGATATACGGATATACCCAGCATAATCGGAATATCACGCCGAAAAACCGATGGCTGGCTTTTGATAGGATGCAGTAAAGCGGTCACCCCTAATACAAGGGCGATATTGCAAATGTTGCTGCCGACAACATTTCCAACCGCGATCATACTTTTACCTTTGAGTGAAGAAACTATACTGATGAACAGCTCCGGTGCCGAAGTCCCGAACGCCACCACGGTCAAGCCGATAAGCAGCGGTGACAGTCCCAGGCCGCGTGCAAGACTCGAAGACCCTTTTACCAAAAAGTCCGCGCCGTAATAGAGCATGAGCAGTCCGATAACAAACAAAACCAGATCAATCAGCATAAACAAACGCTCCGATTGGTGAGAAATACGTTACTTCTCAATAAGTTAGGGTTTAGAAAATCGTCGGGCTTCAGAATTTTTCAAAAAAGGCGCTATCAATATATACATTGACTTACATATCAGATGTAACCCAATTGACAACCAAAAATTATTATCGGAGTTTCTTTTCTTGGTCAATCGAAGGCGGGTATTGTATAAAATTGCAAAGCGGTTTTAAAATTTGATTTTTTGGCAAATCATGGAAAATAGTTGCATAAAAGTTTCTGATTAGGTTACAACATTTGAGCTCGATAAATGAGTTTTTGGAGAAGCGCTGATGCATTATGAAGGGAATATCATCCGGCCGCCCAGTGAAGCCAACAGCATTCTGCTGCAGGTCACGGTGGGGTGTTCGCACAACAAGTGTACCTTCTGCGGAACTTATACCCGAGAGCGCTTTCGCATCAAATCCGACTCCATTATTAATGAAGATATCGCTTTTGCGGCCCAATACTGCCGGCGCCAGCGCCGCGTATTTCTCTGTGATGGAGACGCGCTGATTATTCCACAGAAAAGGCTGCTTGATATTTTGCATAAAATAATAAAGCAGCTGCCCTGGGTCACCCGCGTGGGCGTGTATGCCAATGCCAAAAGCCTGAAAATGAAAACTCTTGATGAACTCAAAGAGTTGCGTGAGCACGGGCTCGGCATTGCCTACATGGGCCTTGAGTCCGGCGATGACGTAACCTTGAAAAAAATCAACAAAGGCTCAACATCCGAACATATGATCCGGATGGGTCAGAAAGCCAGGACTGCCGGTATCAAGCTCTCCATAACCGTTATTCTGGGCATTGCCGGCCGGACGCGTTCCAAGATTCACGCCCGGGAAACCGGCCGTGTACTTTCAGCCATGGATCCTGATTATGTGGGGGCCTTGAGCCTGATGCTTATTCCCGGAACGCCGCTGTGGCGGGATCATGAATCCAATGAATTTCCTCTGCTTGAGCCGCAAGAAATGCTAAAAGAGCTAAAGCATATGATCGCGTCTACCGATCTTTCCAAAGGCCTGTTCCATGCTAATCACGCTTCCAATTATCTTCCCATCAAAGCCAGGCTGCCACAAGACAAAGAAGCGACGATTAAGCTCATCGATAAGGCTCTGGCTGGTGAAGTGGCGCTTAAGCCGGAGTACCTGAGGGCACTATAATCGAGCGAAACGCTCGATGTCCGTTGTTCGTTGTCCGTTGTCCGCAGCTAATTTAACCCTAATCGAGCCAAAACTCGATCAGGTGTCAGTGGTCAGCTGTCCGTAGTCAGTGGTTTTACAGGTTCTTTGGGCCTCTTTTTGTGTTTCACCTGTAGTTGAAATATAATTTCGCTTCTTATTGCTTAGCAACGGACGACGGACAAAGGACAATGGACACCCAATTGAGCATTTTCGCTCATTTGGTGTTAAAGCCTTGACTTATAAAGCTTCAGCCAAAGCGTTATAATTACGCCGGATAAACCGAGTTAGATTTACAACTGACAGCGGACAACTAACAACGGACACGTTGAGTTTTAACTCAATTAGGGTTGCATATAAATTAAAACCAGTGTATCAAGCCG
>JACKQG010002746.1_pt1 | contig 22474 bp, 21 predicted proteins | sample 8237621 | NCBI WGS metagenome assembly JACKQG01 (sample SAMN15677084, study PRJNA649215) | marine metagenome | biome: marine; feature: Black Sea; material: saline water; isolation source: suspended particulate matter (SPM) from the Black Sea western gyre | collected 2013-06-09/2013-06-10 | depth... | reverse complement strand
CCATGGGAACAGATATTTTATGGTGAATTTGATGGTAAAAGAAGAAAGAGGGTATTGGTAAAAATAATTGGTGAATAGGTTTTATCTAAGACAGTAAATTTTGCGGGGAGAATTTCAAAAAATGTAAACATGAATGGTAGAAAAACATATCACAACAAAGGATACACTCCAATATATTTAGAAAAATACAAATGTCTAAAGTAAAAATAAATAACATTCATCTTTATTATGAACTGCATGGTAAAGGAGATCCTCTCCTATTGATAGCTGGTCTTGGTTGCGACAGCCAAAGCTGGTTACCTGTCGTTAATGAGCTCTCAAAGCACTTCCAAATAATCGTATTTGATAATCGAGGAGTAGGACGCAGCAATATACCTGCAGTACCCTACAATATATGTATATGGTGGATGATACTATGAAACTCCTTGATCATTTATGTATTCAATCAGCCCACATCATTGGACATTCTATGGGAGGGTATATTGCACAAGAATTTGCGATCAATTATCCGGAACGTGTTAATAAGCTTGTATTAGAAAGTACCGCTCCACTATCTTCAACAAGGAATGATCTTCTTTTTCAAAACTTTCTTAAATTGCGTCAAGAAGGTATGGACTTGGAACCCTGGTTGTGGACCTGGTTATTCTGGTTATTTGCTCCTCAACGTTTTGAAGATAAAGAATTTATCAATCAGTATATTAAAAACACCTTGAAATATCCATACCCTCAATCTATCGCTGGTTTTAAAGGTCAAATCGAAGCTATTTCTAAATTTTATACACGTGATAGACTTGGAAAGATTCAGGCTAAAACACTGGTTATTGAGGGTAAGGAAGATATTCTTATTTTACCCAGAGAAGCCGAAATGCTTATTAAGGGTATTCCTAAAAGCTCTATGCTGTATATTGAAGATACAGCACACTTTATCCATGCCGAAAAACCAAAAGCATTTAATAGGGCTGTATTAGAATTTTTAAACACATAATATGTCTTAACTCTGGATACACCCTTATAATGTTAGGTGCAATATTTAATACTAAAGATTTTATGCAATGAAAATAAAAGTTTTATACAATCCAATCTCTGTCCTAGCGATTTTCTCTACCGTATTATTGATATTCAATATGATAGGTATATTGATAAGTAAGGAACAAATATTTACTGAACGCGACAAAATACTTACTGGGGTAGAAATAATCATTCTTTTCGGATTTGGTTTGATCTTATTATCTAATATTCTTTCCATTATATGGCTCTTATTGAGATTTCGTCACTCTGAGAAAATTACAATTCGAGAAAAAGTTACATTAGCATTAGGTTGTCTTTGTCTATTGTTATTGATTGGGGATAAAACAATGATACATGAAATAGGCAGGGAATACTCATTAGGTTGGGAAACACTAGGTGAATGGATTATATTATATGTTTTTCTGGCAATTCAATTGTTATACAATTTTATTTTTCTTATGATATCTAAAAATACTCCACATAACAACTTTTAAGCAATAATTATTGACATATTCATACTAAATTTATTTTTAATACTAAAATTTTATGTATTCAATCTATTCAAAAATTATCAGGATAATGGTATATTTTGTTACTATATTGTTTATGATTTACAATATATGTTTTATTGTTGACGATATAATAGATAGTTACAAGTGCGGGTATAACTCAGTGGTAGAGTATTAGCTTCCCAAGCTGAGAGTCGCGAGTTCGAATCTCGTTACCCGCTCCATTTTTTTAAAATTTCAGTTTAGCCTTGAATGAAAATGAATATAGTTAATAAGATTACAACATTTGTTACAATGAAGTAAATTATGGAAGTAATATGAATATTTTATTTTATAACGGAAAAGTTTTAACTCAGGATGTATCACAACCTTTAGCTAATACAGTATATGTTAAAGAAAATAAGATTGAATATGTAGGAAACAGAAGTAATCAAGATCTTGAAATAGAAAAAGATACAATTACAATTGATTTAAAAGGAAAGGTTTTACTTCCAGGCTTTATAGATACACATACACATTTTGTAAATTATGCATTATCAAAGGCTAAGATTGATCTTTCCGAAACAAAAAGTATGAATGAATTAAGGCAAAAATTATTAGATTTTAAACAAACAATTAGACCAGATATAAAATGGATTAGTGGAGTGGGCTGGAATAAAAATGTCTGGTCGGATTGCAGAGGATTTAATAGATATTTTATTGATGACATATTTCCTGATACTCCAGTATCTTTAGCTAATAAAGACAGACATACATTCTTGTGCAATTCAAAAGCATTAGAAAAAATGGGAATTTATAAAAATTCTGAAAATCCTGCTGGCGGAAAGATTGGTTTTTTCCCTGATGGAACTCCTGATGGATTTTTATACGAACATGCATGGAAATTGATAGATAATGTCAGACCTGAATTGCCTATTGCAATTCAGGAGAAATTATTAAAAGAAGCTATTGTTGAAGCGCACAGTTTTGGTTTAACTGGAATCCATAGTATGGAACATGAAAGTGCATATAAATTATTCAAAAATTTTAAGAAGAAGAATGAATTGAAGTTGAGGATTTGCTGGCATTTTCCTCTGGAACTGATAGATAAAATGATTGTTAATGGAATAAAATCTTATTCTGGAGATGATTGGTTTAGATATGGTGGAGTGAAATTATTTATGGATGGTTCACTGGGTTCGCAAACCGCTTATATGTTCCATCCATATTTGAATAGTAAAGATAATTATGGCATTTTAATAAGAAGTGAAGATGAGTTTTATAAATTAATTGTAAAAGCAGGGAGAAATGGTATTTCTACTTCTACTCATTCAATTGGTGATAGATGTAATAATATTGTAATCAATGCAATTTTTAGAGCCAATAGAAATTCAGAACTTGCTGAAAAAAATCTTATGCATCGCATTGAACATTTGCAATGTATTATTCCATCTGATCAGAAAAGGGTAGCTGATGAAGGGATATATTGTGCAATGCAACCGATTCATATAAGTATGGATATAGAAGTTATTGATAGATATTTGGGAGAATATGGAAAACATTCTTACAACTTCCATTCACTTCTAAATTATGGGGCAAATATAGGATTTGGTTCGGATACACCCATTGAAACTCATAATCCTTTCTTAGGGATATATTCTGCAATAGAAAGAAAATATCAAAATAATCCTGATAATCCTAGCTGGCTTCCAGAACAAAAAATAACAACTGATGAAGTAATTAAAGCATATACAATCGGGGCTGCTCGTGGCTCACGAAGTGAAGATAGAATTGGTTCTATTACTAAAGGTAAATTAGCAGATTTGCTCGTTATTGATGACTACACAAGTCAGGATTCAACATTTTGGCTTAAAGCAAGACCTTATATGACTATATTGGATGGAAAGATAGTTCACAATATTCTGATTTAGTTGTATTTTTTTAAACGATACATTTTTACTGACATAGTTTTTTTTAACAAAAATAAAAAAAATTTACAAAAAATTTGACAAGCCCAAAATTAAATATAAAAAATGGTATTTAATGTCAAAATTATTCAAAATAATTCATTAATTGTCATTATTCGGAGGTAAAATGTCTGGCACATTTATGGGAACCTATGAAAATTCTATTACTAACAGAAGAGCAAGTATACCTTCCCATTTTAGAAAATTAATATCTCCAGCAGCAAAAATGCAACTAATTGCTGTAAGGGGACGACTAAATACAATATATATTTTTCCACTTGACAATTGGAAAGATTTAGAAGAGAAATTAGAAAATGGCACGAATAAACAAAGGAAATTATTAAGAAGATTCAGATTTTATGCAACACCTCTAACTATAGAAGGTCCTGGTCGTATTCTGATTCCTCAGAAACTTTTAGATATTGCAAGTATTATTGATAAAGTTATTTTCATTGGTGAAGGAAAATATTTTTCAATATGGAATACTAAAAACTATAGAAAATATGAGTCAGAAATTGAAAAATTATATGACAAGACAATTAAAAATAATCAGGATCTTTTATAATGAAAGAATTTCATATCCCCGTGTTAAAGAAAGAAGCAATAGAATTCTTAAATATCAAAGAGAATGGAATATATATTGATGCGACCACAGGTGGTGGCGGGCATCTGTGCGGATTGTTTGAGGTTGAAAAAAGAATTAATGTCCTGGCATTTGACCAGGATATTGAAGCCATCAAGTATGCAAAAGAAAGATGTAAAGCATTTGAAAAAAATATAATTTTTGTTAATAAGAATTTTTCTTATCTTTATTCTGCATTAATATTAAACCGTATTGATAATATTGATGGAATAATTTTTGACCTGGGAATTTCAAATCATCAGATTAAAACTAAAACAAGAGGATTTAGTTATTCCCTGAATCATAAATTAGATATGAGAATGAATAAGAATGGAAATATTTCTGCTTATGAAGTTGTGAATTATTATCCAGAACAGGAATTAGGAAGAGTCATTCATAAATATGGTGAAGAAAGATATTGGAAAAGTATTACCAAGAAAATTATTGAAGCACGAAATATAAATCCAGTTATTACAACTTTTGACTTAAAACATTTAATTGAAGAGGTTGTGCCAAAGAATAACTCAGTAAAGTCCCTTTCCCGAGTTTTTCAAGCAATTAGAATTGAAGTCAATCATGAATTGGATTCACTAAAAAAAGGACTGGAAAGCGCTATTAAAGCTCTTAATAAAGGTGGAAGAATTGTTGTTATTAGTTATCATTCTTTAGAGGACAGAATTGTAAAACAATTTTTTAGATATGAAAGTCTCAAATGTATATGCCCTCCACAATTTCCTAGGTGCATTTGTGACAAAGAACAAAGACTTAAGATAATTACTAAACATCCCAGGGAACCATCTGGGGATGAAATTTTGAGAAATCAGAAAGCTAGAAGTGCAAAGCTTAGAGTTGCAGAAAGGTGTTAATATGAAACCTACATGTCCCGAAAAAAATCGGAACACCCCATTAAATAGGAAAAAATTTAACCCCAGTGAAATAAATAAAGATTTCACCGGGCAGGTGGCGCAGGCAAAGGAGCATGAAAATTGGGGGACGGAATGCACAGATCTCAATTGCAATTGTTCCTAACAGTCCGCCAACTGGCTGATGTAATCCTGTTTATTAAAACACCATTACAAATGGTGTTAGGATCATTGCAATGTACTTGTAATTCATAATTTTACATTTATCTCTGTGTTCTTTGCGTCTCTGCGGTGAGGTATTTACAGATGAAACATTCATGTCCCGAAAGAAACTCGGTACACAAAGGAGCATGAAAATTATTAAGGATTTAAAATAGTTTAATTTTATGAATAAAATATTGTTCGTGTTAGTTCGTGCTTGCCCCGTTAGATATTCTTGTCCAGTTAGATACTTCCTATTCTAATGGAGTGCTATCTAACGGGGTAAATTCGTGGCAAAAAAAGGATTTTCAGATGAAAAATATATCTTTAAATATTATATTAATATTTGTTTTGATATTTCTTCTTATTGTTTTCTCAAATGTGTTAAAATCAATATATTTTAACCAACAAAAATTATTATCTGAGTATCAATGTAGTGTCAAAAATTATGAGGATATCTTTGCTGATTTAGAAAATGAAATAAGTGAACTTTCAAAGGATTCTCGGATTATTGATTTAGCTAGGAACGAGTTGCGGATGGATTTTCCAAAATCTAAAGATATAATATATGTTATAAAAAATCGTGTTGAGAGAGATAATTATAAATATACTCTTAGGAAATTCTTCTCCCCTGAAGTAATTGCTGATGATAACTGATAAATTGAGGATTAGAAGTAATAAAGATAATACTTTTTGTTGTAATTTTTCATAAAACATAAAGTCACTATAAATCCCGTAGGTTATGTAACCAACGGGATAAAAGTCACTCCCAGTGAAATAAAAGGGGTTTTTAGAGTAGGCTCAAAAATGCTAATTAAAAAATGGCGAATATTTACTATTAAAATTGTTATTATTGGCATTTTTATTTTAATTATTTATAGAATATTTACAATACAAATTTTAGATATTTATGGATTCAATGACAATTATCGTTATAGAACAAAAAAAACGATAATTCCAGCTGAACGCGGTATTATTTATGATTGTAATGGCTTTGCTCTTACAGGAAATAAAAAAGTTTTTAAATTAGAGCTCTGTTCAGCAATTACATCTTGGAGTAATAAAGATTCGTTAAGTGCAGATGAAAAGATTCAATTATATAAAACTATATCAGAAATAATTGCTAAAAACACAGAAAACCCCGCAAATATTTATTTTCAGAAAATATTAAAATTTGCTCCAGATTACATAAATGGTTTTGAAATTGTCACAAACCTTACTCCAATACAAAAGAATGATATTTTATCAGAATTAAAAGAGAATAAAATCAGGGGGATTAGAAGTTTTAAGCAACCATCAAAAAGAGTATATCCTAAAAAAGGACTTGCAGGACCTTTAATTGGCTTATATAATTCTGGAAAAGGAGAATGTGGAATAGAACAATCTTTTGATGCTGAACTTACAGGGATTGATGGATGGGCAGAGATTATCCAATATGGCACCGGTGAAAATTATCACTTTTCTGATATGGAAATCAAAGAACCTATTGCAGGACATTCTATCTATCTTACGATTGATGCTCATATTCAGGCGATTTTAGAAAGTAATTTGAAGAAAGGTATTGAAAATTATAATGCGAAAAATGCAATAGGTATAATAATTTCTCCAAAAGATGGAAAAATTTTAGCAATGAGTGGAATTTCTGCGGATAATTTGAATGCTTCTCCTCAACTTATCCATTCTATGCCTATATTTCCTATAAGCTGGTTATATGAACCTGGTTCCACAGTAAAACCAATAACTGCTCTTCTTGCAATAGAAAAGAAATTATTTGAATCAAGTGATATAATTGATTGCCGTACTCGCAAAATTGGGAGAAGAACAATCTCTGATGTTAAACCTTTTAAGAACCTTACATTTAAGGAGGTAATAACTTATTCAAGTACTGTTGGCATAACTTATGTAGTGGATAAAATTTCAGATATAGATCTTTATAATAGATTGGTTGATTTTGGATTTGGACACAAGACAGGTATCATATTAAATGGCGAAAGAAATGGTATTCTTCGCTCTCCATCAAACTGGTCAAGATATTCTCGCCACTCACTCTCATTTGGTCAGGAACTTTCTGTAGCTCCAATTCAATTAATTTATGCCTACGGAGCTCTGGCAAATGAAGGAAAGTTACTTCAACCGCTGATAATTAATAAAATCATTGATAATGATGGAAAAGTTGTATTTAATTCAAGAAAAAAGGTAGTAAGATATATTTCAAATATAAATGCTCTGGATACATTAATAACATTTCTGCAGGCTGTTGTGGATATTGGATATGGAGGATTAACAAAACTAAAGGATATAAATATTGCAGGTAAAACTGGCACATCTGAAAAGCATGAAAAAAATGGGGGTGGATATGAAAAGGATAAATATATTTCAAGCTTTGTTGGATTTTGTCCTGTTGAAGACCCACAAATAGTTATGTTAATTATTTATGATGAACCAGATTATAACCATCGTTATGGAAGTATCTCCGCAGTTCCTACTTTTAAAAAAATTTTAGAGGAAATAGTAGTATTACCTAATTCAAATCTCCTCAATATTATTACTCAAATCAATCAAGATTATATTCTTGTACCAAACTGTATAGGATTGCCCATAAATGCGTTAAATGAATTTTTACACAAAAAGGGCATTTCATATTCATTGTATGGAGATGGTGAGTTTGTAACAAATCAGTTTCCTAAATCTGGAATCTCTATGTTAGAGGAATATCCAATAATGGTAATTGCTGATGAAGATTGATAATATAATAGCAAAATATAAAACTTGACTTATTAATCATTTTGAAGATAAAAAAATATTATGGGAACTTTAAGTATAGATGAAATTACATCTGCAATAGATGGGAAGACAACAAGTAATCCACATAATAGAATTGATGAAATTTTATGTGATAGTAGAAAAATTAATCAGAATAGTGAAAAAAATATATTATTTTTTGCTCTTAAAGGGGAAAGGTTTGACGGACATCAATTTGTATCCGAATCTTTTGACAAAGGAGCTAAATTAGCTGTGGTAGAATACAAACCAACTAATATAAATAATGAAGATAGATTAATTTATGTAGATAATACTTCAACAGCATTAGGTAAGTTAGCTAAATATTATAAATCCTTCTTTAATATTCCCGTTGTCGGTATAACAGGTTCAGTGGGTAAAACAATAACCAAGGAGTTTATTGCAAATGTTCTATCACAAAAGTACAATGTTCTTAAAAGCAAAGGTAATTTCAACACTTTAGTTGGACTATCATTAACAATTTTTGAGATGAATGAATATCATGATATAGCCATATTAGAACTCGGAACTAATCATTTTGGTGAGATAAAAAATTTGACGCAAATCTGTCAGCCCTCAATTGCTTTCATTATTTGTATAGGTGAGTCGCATTTAGAATTCCTACAGGATATTGATGGTGTTTTTCAGGAAAAATTTGATATATTTAAATTTTCCCATCCAGATACACTAAAAATATTTAATGGGAATATTATATTTCTTGAAAAATATAAAGGGAATAAAAATTATATTTCTTATGGTGAAAATGTTAATAATGACTTTGTTCTCAGCTCTATGAGTATTGAAAATAGTAGATACTCATTCAGATTGAACAATGAAAAATATATTATTTACGATGATGTTAAACACAATATTTTTAATGCAATCCCTGCAATTATTCTTGGGAAGCGATATGGATTAGTTAACAATGAAATTCAGCAAGGATTATTAATAAAACCAGATGTAAATTTACGGATGGAAATGCTACGCAACATAAAAAATAATTGGTACATAATAGCAGATTGTTATAATGCAAATCCTGTTTCTATGCATTCAGCACTTGATTATTTAAATAATTTATCAAGCCCTAATAAGTTTGCTATATTAGGAGATATGTTGGAATTAGGAACAAAAAGTATTGAATTTCATAAAGAAATTGTATCTCATATAAAACAGTTTAAATTAAATAAAGTTATTTCAATAGGTGAGTTATCAAACTATTATAACGGAGATGTACACTACAATTCAGCAACAGAATTTCTTCAGGATTATGATAAATATAGTTTTCCTCATAACTCTGTAATTTTAATAAAAGGTTCAAGAGCATTAAAATTAGAAAAAATTGTACAAAGGATGGTTGGTTAATGCTCTATCATATTTTATATCCCCTTGCTGAATATCATATTATTTTCAATGTCTTTCAATATATTACTTTTCGCGCTATAGGGGCTTTTATTACTGCTATTTTAATAAGTTTTATTTTTGGACCAAAAATAATAAAATTATTAAAAAAACATGAAGTAACAGAGAGTATTGACATACTTCTCCCAGCTTCTCACCAGAAAAAAAAGGGGACTCCAACAATGGGGGGTATTATTATTGGGTTGGGATTAATTATAGCGAGTCTTCTTTGGAATAATTTAACAAATCCTTATGTATTGATAGCTATTTTAGCTTCACTCTGGCTCGGGGGATTAGGATTTTTGGATGATTATCTAAAAAATGTTCGTAAAATCAAACAGGGATTAGTAGAAAGATATAAAATTTCTGGTCAATTTGTATTGGGTCTATTGATAGCATTTATTTTATATCTTGGTTATGAAAAAACAAATGCCATTTCTCAAATTAGTATACCATTTTTTAAAAATACTTCAATCTCATTAGGAGTATTTTTTATCCCTTTTGTTGTACTTTTTATTACATTTTATTCCAATGCAGTTAATTTAACAGATGGTTTGGATGGGTTGGCTCCAGGTTCTATTGCTTTAGTTGCCTTTGGATTGGGTATTATGTCTTATATAAAAGGTAATATAATCATTGCAGATTATTTAAAAATTGAATTTATTAGTCATGCAGGTGAGTTAACAATTTTTACTTCTGCAATAATGGGAACGATATTAGGATTTCTTTGGTTTAATGTTAAACCGGCATCAATATTTATGGGTGATACGGGAGCTCTTTCTATGGGTGGCATACTTGCTATACTTGCTATTCTTTTGAAAGAAGAGGTGTTCTTCATAATAATTAGCATTTTATTTGTTGTGGAAGCGGTCTCATCATTAACACAACGTTTTTATTATAGACACACAAGAATCAAGACAGGTGAGGGTAAAAGAGTATTTTTATGTGCACCACTTCACCATCACTTTGAATTAAAAGGATGGTCAGAAAGTCAAATCGTGGTAAGGTTTTGGATTATTACTATGCTCTTTCTAGCTATCGGTTTTGCTACATTAAAATTGAGATAATATGAATTTAAATAATAAAAAAGTTTCTATTTTGGGTATGGCACATAGTGGATTATCAGCAGTTCAAAAATTAAAAAGTTTGGGTGCGATTCCTTTTATGTCTGATAGTAGACCTCTTAATGAATTGAATATTGAAAATGAAATTCTTGATAATTATGATTATGAAACTGGGGGTCATACTAAAAAAGTATTGGATGCTGACCTAATTATAGTTAGTCCTGGTGTTCCAACATCAATTTCAATATTAGAAAATGCATTTCAAAAAGGAATACCAATTTGGAGTGAACTTGAACTTGGATACCAGATTGTTAAAAATTTTAAATCCAAAATAATTGGAGTAACAGGTTCAAACGGGAAAAGCTCAACATCTACATTAATTTATCATATTTTACAACAATCTGGGAAAAAGGTAATTTTAGCAGGAAATATTGGAAGTGCTTTTACATCATTTCCAATAGAAAATGAGGATTATGAATTTATAGTTTTAGAAGTTAGTAGTTTTCAACTTGATACCATATTGGAGTTTAAACCTGATATAAGTATTATTTTAAATATCACCCCTGACCATCTTAACAGGTACAAAACTTTTGATAATTATGTTAGATCTAAATCCAAAATTCTTATGAATCAAACAGAAAATGATTTTACTATCCTTAATTATGATGATTCAATTTGTAGAGATATTGCAAATAAGTATCCAGTTCAAAAGGAATATTATAGTGTAGGAAAATTCATAAATCATAAGGTTTGGGTTAAGAATAATAAAATAATCCTTCAATCTGATAATAAAATAAAAAAAGAAATTGATTTTAATGATATAATAATTCAAGGTTTGCATAATATCAGTAATATCTCTGCAGCTACAATTGCTTGTATGTATTGTGGTATTCCTACAGATGATATAGTTAATGGAATTATAACTTTTGCGGGTCTGGAGCATCGTTTAGAACCTGTTTTATCTTTTAAAGGAATTACCTTTATCAATGATTCAAAAGCAACAAATGGGGCTTCTGTCTTGAATGCAATCCAATCTTTTCATACCCCAATAAATTTAATTATGGGTGGGTCAAATAAAAATGAAGATTTCTCTCCTTTAAAACCATACATAGAAGAAAATGTACGAAATCTTATTATTTTTGGTGAAACAAAAGAAATCTTATATAGGACTTTCAATGATATAGTCAGCACATATATTGTTAATGATTTAAAATCAGCTGTTAACCAGGCAGTATCAGTTGCTAAAGAAAATGACTATGTTCTACTTTCACCAGGTTGTGCAAGTTATGATATGTTTGAGAATTTTGAGGACAGAGGAAAACAGTTTAAAGAAATAGTTTTGAATATAAGAACTAATCAAGGTTGACTACTAATGAACACTAATTTTAGAATTAATCTATTAAATCTGTATTTAACAATTTGGTTTTTATTTTTGCTCTAATTCATAAATTTTGAAATGAAAATTGATACAAAAGTAATTGAAAATTCTGTTATATATATCTGCTTAATTTTGGTTCTTATTGGAATTTTTGTTCTTGGCAATATTGGTTCATATCGTTTTGATAATCAGTTTTTTTTCAGACAGGTTATTTGGATAATTATAACCGTTCCATTTGTTTTGTTATTTTATAGAATAAATGTTAAAAAATTAAGAAAATTTGCACTTCCACTTTTGATTTTTGGATTGTTATTATTAATTGGGGTTTTTATACCAGGTGTGGGTATTCGTGTAAATAATGCATTCAGATGGATTGATATTGGACCTATTAGATTTCAACCAAGTACAATTGCTCGGCTTATTTTTATTTTCTATTTAGTTCATTTCCTTGTAAAGAACAAAGATATAATTGAATTATCAAATCCGTTGCAATTCCTAAAAAATTTTATTCCATTAATTATTGTTCCTTTATTATACTGTTCATTGGTTTATATAGAACCTGATTTAAGTTCTACGATTATTCTTTTCTTGATATATCTTAGTATATTATTTATTACGAAAATTAAAATTTTAACAATTTTTTTAATATTACTATTAGTAGTTATACTGTTTACTGTATCAATTAAAACAGGTCCACAATTTAGAAAGGAGAGAATATCAGCCTTTTGGAAACTTCTCAACGGTGAAAAAATAGACAGGGAAATTGAGAAAAAGTATTTTTATCATAGTAAAGAGTCATTGATTGCTTTATCAAATGGAGGAATATTTGGTAAAGGTAGTAATCAAGGAAGAGCAAAGCTTTTTTATTTGCCATCTGCCGAAACTGACTATATCTTCTCCATAATGGGAGAAGAATATGGATTCATTGGTTCAGTTGTTTTGATTTTCATATATGGAACTCTTATATTAGGATGCTTTACTTTAGCCCAAAGAGCAAATGATTTGTTTTATTCGTTTCTTATCGCTGGATTAACATTTAATTTAGTTTATAATATTTTGATTAATATTTGTGTAGTGACATGTATCATTCCTTCAACAGGTGTAAGTTTACCATTTATTAGTTATGGAGGTTCTGCCTTACTGATTGATGCAGTAGCTATAGCAATTATTATTAATGCCAGCCGTAGAGCAAGATTTCAAAAAAGGGTAAAAGTATATAACTATGTATAAAGTTGCAATAGCTGCTGGAGGAACTGGTGGTCATATTTTTCCGGGCATCTCAATTGCCGAAGAATTTATCAAGGAAATTTCAGAATCAAAGATTCTTTTTATTGGTTCAAAAAATGGAGTCGAGAATGAAATCATTCCTAAATATCATTTTGAAATTAAATATATAAATGCAAAGAAGCTTTATCGGTATTTTACTTTTCAAAACTTACTTTTCCCTTTTTATTTGATAATAAGTTATATGCAAGCTAAAAGACTCTTACGAGAAAATGATATTGATATATTTATTGGTTGTGGTGGATTTGTGTCTGGAGCGGTAGGTTTTGCAGCTAAAAAGCTTGATATACCAATTTTCTTGCAGGAACAAAATAGTTATCCTGGTCTAAGTACAAAAATATTAGCAAAATCCAGTAGAAGGATATATATTGGAAATTCTGAAGCTAAAAATTATTTTAAATCTTTAATCTCAAAAGTTATTTATACAGGAAATCCTATAAGAAAGTTTAATATGGTGAGTAAAAAACAAGCTTTACATCATTGGAATTTTGAAGAAAAAAGAACAATGTTTGTATATGGCGGCAGTCAAGGTTCACATTCAGTAAATCAAAATTTTGTTGAAATTATTGATGAACTTTTAGATAAAGAAATTCAGATATTGTTCCAAACAGGGAGAAAAGAGTACGGAAAAATTATTGATAGATTTCAGAATAGAGAGGGTATAGTAATTAAACCATTTTTTGATAATATAGAATATGCATATTTAGCTTCTGATTTAGTAATTTGTCGTGCTGGAGCAATCTCATTATCAGAAATAGCTCACTTTGGATTACCTGTTATTATTATCCCTTTCCCATATTCTGCTGGACAACATCAATTGAAAAATGCATTAAGTTATAATAGGTATGGAGCTGCAGATATCCTTACTGAAAATGAATTGAATCCCAAATTACTTTTAGAATCAATTCTTAAAATAATTAAAAATGATACTAAATTAAAAAAAATGTCAAATGCTATAAAAAAATTGTCAGTTTCTGAATCAGCAAAGAAAATAGTTATAGATATTATGAGTTCACTATAAAAACCCGCGAAACACACAAAATACTCGAAAATGGTTCGTGTAAATTCAGTAATATCCGCATGTATTTTTCGTCCCGATGATTCGGGACGGGAGATACCTTTTTGAATGGACTCATATTATACAAAATTTAAAGAAAAATTAAAATGTTAGGTAAGACAAAAAAATTACATTTTGTAGGCATTGGTGGAAATGGTATGAGTGGAATTGCTGAATTACTTCTTAATTATGGATATAAAATTACCGGCTCAGATTTAGCAAAGACACCTGTTACAGAAAAGTTAGAAAGAATGGGTGGGAAGATATTTTACTCACACAAAGCAAGACACATTTCTGATGTTGATGTAGTGGTCAAATCTTCTGCAATCCAGGATGATAATATTGAAATAAAAACTGCGCTTGAGAGAAAAATACCCGTTATACGAAGAGCAGAGATGCTTTCTGAACTAATGAGAATGAAATATGGAATTAGTGTTGCAGGTACACATGGAAAAACTACAACAACATCAATGGTTGGAATGATTCTTACTGAAGCGAATTTACAACCGACCCTTATTATTGGAGGGGTTGTAAGAAATTTTGATTCAAATGCTGTTCTTGGAAATTCTAACTATATTGTTGTAGAAGCTGATGAATATGACCGTTCATTTCTAACCTTAAAACCAATAATTGCAAGCATAACGAATATTGAAGAAGAGCATACAGATTGTTATACAACGATTAATGAGTTGGAAAATGCTTTTCTCCAATATGCTAATTCGGTTCCTTTCTTCGGTTTAATTGTTGCTTGCATTGATGACAAAATAATAAGGAAAATAACTGCAAGTTTTGAAAAGCGTTTGTGTACCTATGGTCTTGCCCCCAGAGCTGATGTCAGAGCAGTTAATATAAAATTTAAAAATTTTACATCACAATATGATTTGGTTTACAAAAGTAAAAAGTTGGGTTCAATTAAACTTCAGCTTCCCGGTATTCATAATATTCAGAATTCGCTATTAGCTGCCACTATTGCATTAGAATTGAATATCCCTTTTATTGATATTCACAATGGTTTGGAAAAATTCAAAGGGGTTTATCGTAGATTTGAAAAGAAAGGTTTTGTTCGTGATATTTTAATATATGATGATTATGCACATCATCCTACAGAAATTAAAGCTACACTTTCAGGTATTAAAAAAGGAACATTTAGAAGAATTATTACTGTTTTTCAACCTCATCTTTATTCCAGAACGAAAATATTTTATAAAGAATTTGCTGAATCACTATCCTTATCAGATTTATTGATTATCACTGATGTCTATCCTGCAAGAGAAAAACCTATTAAAAATGTAAGTGGGAAATTAATTTCAGATTATGTGTTTAAAACTGGAAATAAAAATATTCTGTATGTAAAAAATAAACAGGATGTTCCAAATAAGCTATTAGAAATTTCAAAAGAAGGAGATATTGTGATAACAATGGGCGCCGGAGATGTTTATAAAATTTCAGATGAATTCATTTCATTATTGAAAAAACAAGTAGTTTAACTATGATTTAAATAATAATTTGTAAATGTATTGAAATTATTGAAAGGTTTTGTAAGTAATATGCATAATATAAATGGTTTTCAAGATTTTATAGAAGCTAATAAGCTTTCAAAATATGTATTTACCAATTATTCATTAAAGGATTTTACATCTATAAAGACAGGTGGACCTGCTCGTTTTTTTGTTGAAACAGATGATTTAAATAAAATAAGGATGATTTTTAAATTCATTTGTGAGAATAATATAGAACATGAAATTATTGGAAATGGTTCAAATCTACTTATATCAGATGTTGGGTATGATGGCGTGGTTATTTCTCTTAAAAAGATTCCAAAGAAATTAGATAAAGAAAATACATATCTTTTCGCTTCAGCTAATATTGAAAGTGCAAATCTTATAGAAAATTGTATGAAATTCGAATTAAGTGGTCTTGAATTTTTGAGTGGAATACCAGGGACAGTTGGAGGTATGATTGAAATGAATGCAGGGGCTTTTGAACATTCTATAGGGGATTTTCTTAGAGAAATTATCATAATAAATGAAAATGGCATTTTTGAAAAAATTCTGTCTGAAGATATAAAATTTGATTATAGATTTATTGATATGAATAGAAAATATTATATTATCGTTGGAGGAACTTTTAAACTGAAAAGAGGTTCAAAAACCCAAATAAAAGATTTATGTAATCAATATAATGCAATAAAAAGTTCAAAATTTAATCGGAATTTTTTTTCGTTTGGTTCAGTTTTCAAGAATGGAAAAAATTATATTGCAGGGGAATTGCTTGATAAATGTGGACTGAAAGGATATCAAATTGGAGATGCACAGGTTTATGAAAGGCATGCGAATTTTATTATAAATCTTGGAAATGCTTCATCTAAGGATATATATAGTCTTATAACAGTAATGAGAGATAAAGTTCTGGAGAAATTCAATATTGAACTTATACCTGAAGTGAGATTATGGGGAGATTTTTCTTATGCGACCTAAAAAAAGAACATATAAATTTAGAAGTAGACACAAAAGAAAGAGCATTTTTTTTAGATTTTTTAGTTTACTTGCCTTATTCCTTTTATTAGCATGTGGATTTGCGTATCTTTTTCAATATGGTATTTCTAATTTGAAAGTTTTTAACATCAAAGAAATTGAAATTAAAGGAACACAATTTATTAATGATGATATACTTTGTATCAGACTATCATCTTTTCAAGGGGAAAATCTTTTTGAAGTTGCTTATTCTGAGATTGAAAAAGTTTTATCTAAATCTCCAAAAATAAAATCTTTTAAAGTTATTCGTAAAATTCCATATACTTTAAAGATATCAATTATAGAGAGAATCCCAATTGCATATCTCAAATCTCTTGATGGAGATGTTTATTTAATTGATATAGAGGGGGTTTTGTTATCCTTTGCTAAAGATTTGTTAGAATATGATTTACCCGTATTCAGTAATGTTAGAACGGACAATTTGACATTAGGAAATGTTATCCAGGATGAAGCCATAAATGTTTTATTAGATGTCTATAGAAAAATTAAGGAGTTTAATTCAAATTTTTTTTGTAAACTTGCTGAGTTTTACATAAAGGATGGAGAAGTTGTAATAGTTGAAAAAGGAAGAGGTGTAAGATTTCTCTTGGGTGAAGAAAATTTTTCAGAAAGAATAGATAAACTGATTTTTACTTATCAAAATTTTGGGATAGCGAATTTTTTAGAAATTGATGTAAGATTTAACGATATAGTGATTTTGAGATAAAATGGCAAAAGAGAATATTATAACTGCTTTAGATATTGGAACTACTAAAATTTGTTGTCTTATAGCTATTATTGACAAGAGTAATCAAATAAAGATCTGTGGAGTTGGTGAAATAAAATCCAAAGGTCTTTCTCAAGGAACAATAAAAAATATTCGTGCAGCATCTGAATCAATTGATAAAGCTATAAATGAAGCTGAAAAAATGGCTAATAGGAATGCTCGGAATCTTTTTGTCGGCGTTGCTGGTGAATTGATTGTAAGTTTTGTCCGTCATGGTATTGCTAATATTGTTAGTAAAAGTAAATTTACTGAAGAAGTTGATGAATATGAGGTAACTGAATTTGAAATAGAACAAGTTAAAAAAGATGCAATAAAAAATACCCCTATTCCTAATAATAGAAAAATTATCTATGTAGAACCCCAATATTTCAAAGTTGATAATATGTCAGGTATTCTTGACCCAATTGGGATGACTGGACATCGTTTAGAAGCTGATGTGCATTTTGTAACAGCTGATTTAAGCTTTCTAAATAATATTTATAGAAGCATTCAAATGATTGGATTGAATGTAAAGGATGTTATTTTACAACCGATAGCTTCAGCAATGGCAGTATTAAACCAAGATGAACGCGAATTAGGCTCTATTCTTGTTGATATTGGTGGTGGAACAACTGATATTTCAATATATTATCAAAATAGTATAAGATTTAGTAGTATTATTCCTTTTGGTGGAGAAAATATTACAAATGACCTTGCAGTTGGATTGAGAACACCAAAGTCTGAAGCTGAAAAGATAAAGATTGATTACGGTTTTGCTCTTCCTGATAATGCAGATAAAAGTTTAAAAGTTGAAATTCCTGGTATTGGAGGACGCCCCGCCACAACTCGGTCACAGAAATTTATTGCTGAAATTATCAATCCTCGTGTACAAGAAATTGTTAATCTCGTGTATAAAGAAGTAGAAAAAAGCAAATACTTAAATATGATTACTGCTGGAATTTCAGTATGTGGTGGTACTGCAAATTTGAGAAGTACTAATCAATTGTTTGCAAAAATATTCAATGGCTTACCAACAAAAACTGGTTATCCCTCTTTTAATGGTATCTATGGTGATACAGAAACTTTATCAAATCCTAAGTATGCCACTGTAGTTGGTTTGCTATACTGGGGAAAGAAAAATATTAAGAATAGACCAATGCACACAGATGACAAGGAACCCATAATTGAAAAACTAAAAAAAAGAATTAGAAATTGGTTTGAAATTCAAAATTTTACCTAAAATTGGCTTTGTATTATATGATTATTAATATAATTTTCTTAAAAATTAGATAATGAGAGGTTATAATGACAATGAAATTTGATGATTCAGCAAATAAATTTTCAAAAATTAAAATTATTGGCATAGGTGGGGCAGGTAACAATGCAATAAATACAATGATTAAAAAGAAACTTTCCGGGGTTAAGTTTATTGCAGTAAATACAGATGCACAAGCTCTTAATAGCTCTCTGGCAGATATTAAATTACAAATAGGAAAGAAATTAGTTAAGGGATTTGGTGCTGGAGGTGAGCCCGAGATAGGCAGGTTATCAGCTGAAGAAAGTGAGGAAGATATTAAAAAAAGTTTAGATAATACTGATGTAATTTTTATTACTGCTGGAATGGGTGGAGGGACTGGTACGGGTGCGTCTTCAATCATAGCTAAAATTGCTAAAGAAAATCAAATTTTAACTATCGCAATTGTTACTTATCCTTTTATTTTTGAAGGCAAAATTAGAGCAGAGAATGCTGATAAAGGTATCGGCGAGCTAAAAAATATTGTTAATGCATTAGTTGTTATTCAAAATGAAAAAATAAAGGAACAGTTTACTAATTTAGAACTTTATGAAGCATTTCAAAGGACTGATTTTGTGCTATATAATGCTGCCAAAACTCTTTCAGACATAATCAATAAGAATGGATATATTAATGTTGATTTATCAGATGTTAGAACTGTTATGTCCCAAATGGGATATGCACTTATAGGATTAGGATTTGGAGAAGGAGAGAACCGAGCTGAAACTGCTGTTCAGGAAGCAATATCAAATCCATTAATTAAGAATATATCTTTATCAAATTCTAAAGCAATACTTGTAAATGTTACTGTTGGTTATGATTTCAAAACCATTGAATTTGATAAAATACTATCTGTAATCCATTCACAAGCAAATGAAAACACAAACATTATTGAAGGTCTGGTTTTTGAAAAAGAGATGAAAAATAATATGAATATCGCAATAATTGCAACAGGTTTACCAGAAGACGATATTTCAACGCAACCTATTGAACATACAATAAAAGAAAAATCTATTGAAGATGAAAAGTCAGAAATACAGCTTATACTTAAACGGATACGAGAATGTGAAAAACTTTCTCCTGCTGAAAAGTACGAAATTAATAAAATGCCAATAATAACAAATACTCAGGATATAAATTAAATAACTCAAGTTTAAAATTGTAACACGCTTCTCTTCACGCCAAAGGCGGATCCTTCGGAGAAGCGTCTGTCAGAAGGAGCTCTGCTCCATATTATGAACCAGAGATTCATAATACAGACGGAACAGTCCCCGCGGACGCGGGGATCCGTGTTACAAAGGGAATAGAGTTACCAACTGCGAAACTTGAGTTAAATAATAAGCTTATAGAATGGATGAGAAGTGATTATTAATTATATAATTCAACTTTTAATATATAGTGTAGCAGTGTATATTGTTAGCAAAGTTACAAATTTTATTGAAATAAAGGATTTCAAAACAGCAATATTTTTTTCTATTGTGCTTGGTATTGTGAATACTTTTATTAAACCAATTTTTTTTATTCTGACATTTCCTATTACTGTTCTCACATTTGGATTTTTTTTAATATTTATAAACGGACTTATGTTGATGATATCCTCAGCTTTTTTCAAAGAAATCAGGGTAAAAGGTTGTTTTTCTGCTGCTCTTGCAAGTATATTAATTTCTATTATTGTTTATATTTTTACACATTTAATTTTTGTTCAAATAAAATTTTAACTTGATTTTTTTTCAAATATTTTTAGAAAAGAAATTATGACAAAAAATTAATTCTTGTGTTTCATTTATTTGTTCACCAATACACTTGAAATTAAAGTAGTTCAAACCTATTAACATCCACCAATCCTTTGTCAGTAAGCTTAATGTCTGGTATAACTTCAAGAGCTAGAAAAGATAGGGTGCCAAATGGTGATTTAAGAGTTGAACCCAAAGTTTTCGCCTGTTCATTTATCTTATTTAATTCATAAGCAACCTGCTGACAATATTTTATACTCATTAATCCAGCAACAGGTAATTCTATAATAGTTGTTTTGCCATTATATTGAGGTACTTAGTCCGCCCTGGTTTTTTATTATCTCATTTATAGATGATTTTATGTCATCATCGTTAGTTAGTTCCTACTGCAATTAAATTATGGCAATCATGAGCTATGCTGGAAGCAATAGCACCGTTTTTCAGATTAAATCCGTGCACCTGACAGGTTGAAATATTTCCTTTTTTATGATATCTTTCAACTACCACTAATTTTAGAATATCTTTATCTAAATCAATTTCATTTTCAGTATGAATATTTAACTCTTTTGTGATAACAAGTCCATCTTTCACTTCAATAATATGATTGTAATATTTAAAAGGGATAAGAGGGATAGTGGTAATTTTTTCAACTTTTATAGTTTTAAGAATATTGTCGTGGATTGATAATTCAATTTCTACAGGTATTGTTTCTTTATTTTTAAAGACAACTTTACCATTGAAAATTGTTATTTCGGGAATAAAGTCTTGTAAATTATTAAGAATTATCAGGTCTGCTTTTTTCCCTTCTTCAATACACCCAAGAGCATCCAACTTGTAATATTGTGCAGTATTAAAAGATACAGCTCTTATTGCTCTTATAGGATTTATACCCAAACTTACAGCTTTTCTAACATTAAAATTTATATGACCATTTTTAATAATATCAGAAGCTAATTTATCATCACTACAGAACATAATATTATCTTTATATTCATTTAGAAGTTGATAGCATTTGTCAGGACATTTTTCAGCAGAACCTTCTCGCAGGAATATCTTCATCCCGAAAGAGAGCTTTTCTTTCATCTCATCATAACTGGTTGATTCGTGGTCATCTGTAATTCCTGCATTTATATATTTTTTTAAGTTATTTCCAGAAAGATGAGGAGCATGACCGTTTACAATTTTGCCTTTTTCTTTTGCAGTTTGAATCTTTGTCATAATTTCAGGGTCTTGGTTTATTACTGCGGGGAAATTCATTACCTCACCAAGAGCGATTACTTCATCATATTCAAACATTTGTCTGATTTCTTTTATACCGATTTTTGCACCCGAGGTTCCAAGATGACTGGCAGGTACACAGGAAGGAGCTGTTAGAAATATATCTATTCTTGCCTTTTTGCTTTCATCTCGGAAATATTCAAATCCATTCATCCCAGCAACATTACAGATTTCGTGACAATCAGCTATAATCGCAGAAGCTCCTTGTCTAAGCACAGCTTCACCAAAATAGAATGGGGTTAGATTACTGCTCTCAATATGAAAGTGAGCATCTATAAAACCGGGGCTAAGAAATTTGCCTTTACCATTTATGATTAACTTTGCGGAGATAGGGGGGTTAGATATTTTAGTTATTTCACAATTATTGATTCCAACTGAAGCGTGTAAAATAGTTTCGTTCTTTACATCAATAATATTGATGTTATTTATTGCGATATGCATAAATTATTCTTTACGATAGAGAAATATTAGAACAATCCCACAAACTTGCATTTGAAGTGATTTCTGAGGATTATGATTTGAATTTAGGAAAGCCTAACCTGGACAAGCCAGAACCAAAAAGGAAATATTAATCAGTAATAAAGCCAATAATTTCTAAATCCAAATTCCTAATGTCAAATAAAATGACAAAACCCAAATGTCAAATCATGCCAAAACAAAATCTCCGAAGACTAATCCTTTTATATTTGGTATTTGATATTTGAAATTTTATTAGAAATTTGATATTCTTGCCCCGTTGGATAAGTTTTTCTATCCAACGGGGTGAATAATTAGTCATT
>JACKQG010002745.1_pt1 | contig 22475 bp, 18 predicted proteins | sample 8237621 | NCBI WGS metagenome assembly JACKQG01 (sample SAMN15677084, study PRJNA649215) | marine metagenome | biome: marine; feature: Black Sea; material: saline water; isolation source: suspended particulate matter (SPM) from the Black Sea western gyre | collected 2013-06-09/2013-06-10 | depth... | reverse complement strand
TAAAAACAGAAGAGTTCTGTATAAATACGCTATAAACATTATTTACCCCTTAAATCGATAACCAATGCCTCGTTCAGTGAGTAAATATTCTGGATTGAGTGGGTCAACTTCAATTTTTTGACGCAATTTCCCCACATAGACACGGAGATATTCTGCTTCCTCGCCATATTCTGGCCCCCATACATTTTGCAAAATGGAGCGATGTGAAAGCACTTTACCGGCATGACGCATCATATGAACCAGTAAGTTAAATTCGGTTGGTGTTAGGTTTAGAATTTCCCCTCGGACGGTGATTTCATGACGCTCCAGATCGGCGGTAATTTCTCCTCGTGTAACCTGTTCGTTGACTTCAGATGATTCAGACCACCTGGCCCGCCTTAAGACAGCTTTAACCCGTCCTAGAAGTTCCCCGGCGCCAAATGGCTTGGCGAGGTAATCATCCGCGCCCATATCAAAGGCGCGCACCTTGTCATCTTCTTCGCCCAGTGCAGAAAGAATGATGATCGGAACCAGCGATGTCTGACGGATGCGACGGATTGTTTCCAATCCATCAAGATGGGGCATCATGATATCCATGATGACAAGGTCCACATTTTGGGTATTGAAAATCGCCAACGCTTCAAGGCCATTTGAGGCAGTTTCTACATGGAAATTACGCACCTCAAGGTTTCGACGCACAAAATCCCGGAGGGGTTTTTCATCATCAACTACGAGTACGGTAGGGGAGGTGCTTCTCAATTTTCAACCTGCCTTCCTGTAATTTTTTCTGGTGTCATAGCCAAATCGCGCTCATTGAGAGGAATAGAAAAGACTATACATGCCCCTTTCTGCTGTGAATCTACCCAAATATTACCACCATGTGCCTGGACCAGACCCTGGGATATAGCTAATCCGAGCCCGGCACCGCTGGAAATCCGGGTCAGGCTTGTATCTGCGCGATAGAAACTCTGAAAGATCTTCTCGTTTTCTTCGGGGGGGATCCCAGGGCCATTGTCGTGAACACGGAAGAAAAGGTTGTTATTTTCGTGTGAAACCTTGACCTGGATGGTCGCTTCTTCCCCGGCATATTTAACAGCATTCTCAAGCAAGTTGCGAAGCACCGTTTCGAGGCGCGGAGGATCTGCATATAGCGTGGGCAAATTTGGCTCAAGGGCGACAATAAGTTCATTTCCATCCTGGAGATGGGCTCTTTTTGCAGCGCCCTGGATGATTTCCTCGATTGGGCATTCAATGTGAGAAATAGTTATATTGCCCGATTCGATACGTGAAAGATCAAGAAGGCTGTTGACCAACTCGCTTAGTCGATCCGTTTCCTCGGATATGATGGTAAGAAATTCACGCTGTGAGGTAGTATCCCATTCCACGTCTTCAGCGAGAAGGGTGCTGGCGTAACCTTTGATCGATGCAAGTGGCGTGCGAAGTTCGTGCGAGACTGTTGAGATCAGGCTGGATTTCATGCGATCCACCTCACGGTCGACAGTAATGTCCCGAAAGATGAGACCACGCCCAATTGGGTTTCCATTAATACCAGTGACGTCAAAGACTTGCAAGCGTAAATAAACACGCCCGCCAGTCGTAACGAGAGGAATTTCGATGCCACGCTCTTTGTTGCCTGTCAGGGCATCGTCAATTCGTTGACGTATCTTTTCCTGGATGGGGGATTGAGTCAGGATTCGGCTGATCACACTATCTGCACTGGTACGGTTGAGCTCTTCAGAGGAGAGGTTGGCAAGTTCTCCAATCCGTCGATTTGCATAGATCACTTCTCCGCTCAAGGCGCTAAGGATAAGGCCATCTGAGAGGGAGTGAACAAGGGCTTCAATGCGACGGGTTTGTTGTTGCAATCGCATATCGCTGCGTGAGTAAAGGGTCGCATTCTCTATCGCCATGGTGACATGATTTGCAAAGTTGGCAAGAAGTTGGGTCTCGTTATCGGAGAAGACATGCACGTCGGGACGAAAAACCAGCAAAGCGGCTGGCGGAGTATGTTTGGTTTGGAGAGGGGCAGCCAAAAGCGATCTATATCCTTCTGCCTTTGCGCGCGGTAATTGAGCGGTGAAGGTTGCGTCTGTCTCAGTGTCGCTGATCTGAATAGGTTCTTTTGCCCGTAAGGCTCGCATGGTGACCGAGTTAGGATCTGTTGGTTGGATGACGAGCTGAGCTGCGTATTTTTTGGATAGCCCAAGGCTGGCACGAATGCGAAAAGTGTTATGTTCTTCATCAAGGGCAACGATCGCGCACATATTGACACTGAATAACTTCTGCACCTGTTGCAGGATGCGGTCGAGGACGATTTGGGGATCAAGGGTGGAGACGACCGCTTTGCTGGTATCAAGAAGTGTCTCTTGCTCGTTGATACGCTTTGCGATGGATGTTTCCATACGCAAGATACTACGAATGAGATGTCCGATTTGATCGGGTCGTTTTGAAAGATGTTTGACCTGGTTTCGTTCTTCAGCGCTAATTTCCTGGTTTCTTCCGATAGCCATACTTAATGAAGAAAGGCGCTCAAGAGGCATTACAACACGGCGAGAGAGGAGAATCCAGACAAACAAACCGATCGAGACAAAGGTCAGTGCAACAATCGTGGTAATACGATGAATGGTAATTTGAGTGGCAAATGCAGCTGCGGTGGGGCGGCTGACGATGACACTCCAACCTGCGCTTGGGATTGGGGCATAAGTATAAAGACGTTCTTCGCCCTCGGAATTTTTCTCGATCCGTGTGCCGCTTTTCCCAACAAGGGAGGGGGTATAAATATCAGGAAGGAGGCTTTGGGCATCCTTAAGTAAAAATCCTGCGTCAGGGTGGGCGATGATCTGCGCACTTGAATCAAGGATAACGATTTCAAAATCTTCATCCGGGCGACGACTGGCAGCTATGTTTTCGAGGGTTTCGCTCAAACTGGCAAGCTTGATATTGGTAGCCACTACTCCGAGAAAAATATCCTGATCGCGGATGGGCATGACAGCTGTTGCAACCGCCTGATTGGTCGTTGGAGAAATCCTTCCTTTTGAGACCAAGGCCTGTTTTTTAATCAATGCGTCCTGATAGTAGTCTCTGAAAGAAAAATCGTCACCAACAGTGGACCCTGGCCCAACAGGGTAGTGATAAATCATTCTGCCGGAATCACTGAGCCGATAAACCAGGTTTACATCCGGGCGAGTTTGAATGAAGATGTCAAAAACCTCTTCCATCCCATCTATATCAGATTCCAGGATACCTGGAATTTTTGAAAGGGCGTCAACTGCCTGCAAAGATTTACTGATGGAAAGATCGGTTTCAAGGGCAATCGCCCGTGCCAATGAAAGATCATTTGCCCTTACATCTGCCTGAATTCTTTCACCGGCGATATAATCGAATACCAGCAAAATGGCAAGCGAAGGGATAATGATAAGCAGGTAGAGGGTCAGGAGTTGTAACCCAAGATCGTTGAAGAATGAAATCTTGCGACGAGGCATTATGAGAGTATCCATCCAATTGAAGTAGCACCTGCATAAGCAAAAATCAACGCTTTGATGATTTGCCCAATCCAACAAGCGAGCAGGAAGTTTTTAATCGGGATTTTTGTTGCGCCAGCTGCGATCCCCGCAAGATCAAAAAAAGGATTGGGTACGGCGGCAAAAATAAGGATCGCGAAGGTCCCGTATTTTTCAACCCATGCGATGATGCGCTCGTAGATATCCATCCGCTCTACGACGGCCTGACCGCTAAATCCAGCCATAAAACCAGAAAGCTCGCCAATTGCACCGCCTGTGCCAGCTGCAAGGGCAACGCCAAAAGGATGGAAGATGCTGCCCATTGTAAAAACAACCGCAAGACCAGGAGCAGGCAAAAGCACGGTCGCATTGGAGAGCAGGGAAATCAAAAAAATGCCCGGATACCCATAAGAGGCTAATTGCTCGGCTTGATCTCGAACAGAAAAAATGAACGCGCTTAACGCAATTACCGCGATTATACTCAGCCAGCGAAACAAAGTTAAGCGGCGTTCTTTAGACATTGCGAATTAAACTTCAGTGATGCTGACAGATGAGATTTTCGTGCCGACTTCAACAGCCATTAGGGTATCTATGCCCTCTGTAACCTGGCCAAAGACACTATGACGATTGTTGAGGTGAGGTGTGGGAACATGGGTAATGAAAAATTGTGAGCCATTTGTTCCGGGTCCGGCGTTTGCCATGGATAGAATACCTGGTTTATCGTGTTTCAGTTCGGGATGAAATTCATCCTCAAAACGGTAACCTGGACCACCTGTTCCAGTGCCGGTTGGGTCACCGCCTTGCGCCATAAAGTCCGCGATCACGCGGTGAAAAATGACACCATTGTAGAAACCTTCACGAGCAAGGAAAACAAAATTATTGACAGTTTTTGGCGTTTTCTCAGCAAATAGTTCGATAACCATATCGCCCTTGTCGGTTGAGATGGTAGCTGTATATTTCTTCGCTGGGTCAATAACCATATCGGGCACAGATGACCATTTTTTCTGGGACATAAATTTATCCTTTCAATTAGAGGAGAGATTCAATGCGAGCGACGACCATATCCAATGCGGCAGCGTTGTGCCCGCCCTCAGGGATAATTACGTCAGCATATCGTTTGGATGGTTCAACAAATTCAAGGTGCATCGGGCGGACAGTGCTGAGATATTGTTTGACAACGGAATCGGTCGTCCGTCCGCGCTCGGCGATATCTCGTTCCAGACGGCGGATAAAACGTATGTCATCATCAGTATCTACAAAAATCTTGACATCAAAGATATTACGGAGATCAGGTTCTGAGAAGATCAAGATACCCTCAACAAGGACGACGCCACGCGGGACGACGCTAAAGGTCTCATCGGTTCGACTGTGCGTGGCGAAATCATAGATCGGGACTTCAACCTGCTGATCGTTTTTTAGCATTTCGATATGATGAGTGAGCAATTCCGTTTCCAGAGAGTTTGGATGGTCAAAGTTGACCGCAGCCCGTTGTGTGGGAGGCAGCCCGCTCAGGTCTTTATAATAGGCGTCGTGCTGCAAAAAGGCGATCCGTGACGGTCCAACGCGATTCAGAATCTCTTGAGCAACAGTGGTCTTCCCAGATCCAGAGCCTCCGGCGATCCCAATTACAAGTGGAGTTTGTCGAGAAACCATGTGCGAATTATACTCGCTATAAAAAAAATACGGCTAGAATATTCTAGCCGTATTTTTTGGTACGAATATTTAATTAAAGGCCAGCCATGTAGGCGAGGCCAACTGTTCCCGGGCCAACGTGAGTGCCAATTACTGGGCTAACCTGGGAGCGAACCACTTCAATAATATCCATTTCTTGAGTGGCGAGATTGAGCAGAGCATCAGCATCATCAGCAGCGTTGGCTTCCAACGTGGCAATGTGGATCGGGGTGCGGTCTCCAATCTCTTCTTTGATAATTTCGAGGACGCGCAAGTGCGCTTTCTTTTTTGTGCGTACGCTTTCAATAGAAGCTACGACACCATCCTGTACTGAAAGGATCGGTTTTACCTTCATCGCAGTTCCCATCAAGCGTTTTGCTCCGCCAATTCGTCCGCCGCGATGCAGAAATTCCAGCGTGTCGACTGCGAAGTAAACACCTGTGTTAGCGCGTGCTTTTTCGGCAATTGCAAGACAATCTTCAATTGAAGCTCCATCCTGGGCCGCACGAGCAGCAGCCAGGGCCTGAAAGCCCAGCGCCATAGCTGTTATTTCCGAGTCAAATATATGAACGCGATCCTGCCCGGATTTCATGGATGCCCGCCCCTGAACAGCTGAGTTGTTTGTGCCTGAAAGTTTTTCGGAAATGAAAATTCCGAGTACGTCATAATCTTCAGCTACCAATTTCTCAAATGCTTCTTGCATATAAGGAATAGTTACCTGGGATGTTGACGGCATCACCTTTGCAGTTTGAAGGCGAGTGTAAAATTCACTGGGTTGTATATCTATCCCATCTTTGAATGTCTCCTCACCCCAAATCACTTCTAGTGGCAAAACTGTCAAATTATGCTTGGCTACCAAATCGTCAGGAATATAGGCCGTGCTGTCAGTAATTATTGCAACTTTCTTAGACATAACTCCTCCATAAAATAGATTATCTTCTAAAAATGCTTAACCCGCTTACTTTAGATAAGTTGCGTATGCCCAGTATCTTTGCTATAATGCCCTTTGTGAAGCTATGCGCGGAATATACGCATTGCATTAATTGACAACTTGAAGATTTCAAGAAAATTATCAATATTGCTTCGTCGAGGAACCCCCTTTTGGCTTATTTTAATCCTATCAACTGGCTACTTGGCCTATTCTCCCTTGATATTGGCATTGACCTGGGTACAGCAAATACCCTGGTATATGTACAGGGAAAGGGCATTGTAATCAATGAACCATCCTGGGTGACGATTGATAAACGCTCTCGTCGCCCCCTTGCAATTGGTATGGCTGCCAAAGAAATGGTTGGGCGTACACCAAAAAATGTGATCGCGGTGCGACCTCTTCGTGATGGGGTGATCTCCGAATTTGATATTACACAAATCATGCTGGAATATTTTATCGGGCGTGTTCATGAACAAAGCGTGGTACCGCTTCCAAAACCTCGTGTTGTCATCGGTATCCCTGCAGGTGTAACAGAGGTGGAAAAACGCGCTGTATACGACGCTGCCATGGCTGCTGGCGCCCGACAAGCCTTACTTTTAGAAGAACCGATCGCAGCTGCATTAGGCGCTGGTCTTCCCATTAGCGATGTGCGCGGCAGTATGGTTGTCGATATTGGTGGCGGAACGACCGAGGTCGCGGTGATGTCAATGAGTGGCGTTGTAGCATCACGATCTTTGCGCGTGGCCGGTGACGAAATGGATCAGGATATTATTCAATATCTCCGAAATAAATACAATCTTCTTATTGGGCATGGTATTGCTGAAAGAATCAAAATGACGATTGGCTCCGCATATCCCCTGGAAAAAGAGAAAACAATGGAAGTGCGTGGACGCAATTTGGTAACCGGTTTGCCTGAAACGGTTGAAATTTCATCTGTCGAGATACGCGAAGCTTTGGCGCATTCAGTCCAGGTGATCGTGGATACGGTTCGGGATGCTCTTGATGAAATTCCCCCGGAAATTATTGATGACCTCATGGACCTCGGTGTTTGTCTTGCCGGGGGTGGTGCCCTCCTGCAAGGTTTGGATCACCGCCTTACAGATGATCTCCGCCTTCGCACCTGGGTTGCCGAAGATCCTCTCACCTGTGTTGCCCGGGGCGCAGGAATGATCTATGATGATTTTGAAAATCTCTCCAGGTATCTTGTCGGGCTGGAGCGACGAAGTGCTTGAGCTGTATCCCTCTATTATTACCAAGAGGGGCCTTCGATTTTCCCCAATTAAAACCTCGCCATGAAAACAGGATTTTCCCGCTCTTTGCAAACAACCATTATCTTTTTTGTGGTTGGGGGCATTTTGGTATTGGCATTGGGTGGTTACTTTAGCACAGTATCAGATTCCTTTGGTAGGTCTCTTGTTTCAGTGCAGACGTGGGTCTCAACCCGATATGTTGTAATTCGGAATTTTCTCAGCGCTCCTGGCGATGTGGTTTCTTTGCAACAACGGAATGCAGAATTAGAATCTGAAATATCGGGTTTGCAAACCCAGGTGATCCAGCTTCAGCAGCAGCTTACAGATACCCAGGTTCTTGCCGCGTTGGTTGATTTTTCTCAAAGCAGCCCTGAGAGCGTATACAAAGCAGCAGCTGTAATTGGGCGAGACCCCAGTCCATTTTTGCATTACATCATCATTAATAGTGGCTCCAATGACGGGCTCAGGCGTGGGATGCCTGTAGTCACGAATCAGGGTTTGATTGGCCGGGTGGATGCGGTTACCGCAGAGGCAGCGCGCGTCCAACTGGCAACCGACACTGCCTCGGCAGTTAATATCCGTTTGCAGAATGCAGACACAGATGCTGTCCTTGTCGGCTCTGTGACAGGTGATCTCGCTCTTGAAATGATCTCGCAAGATGTTGATATCCAGGAAGGCGATGTTGTGTTGACCTCTGGTTTGGGAGGGGATTATCCGCCGGACCTTCTTGTCGGGCAGATATTCAATATCCGTAAGCGTGATTATGAGCTATTTCAACAAGCCTCAGTCCAATCAACGGTAGATTTTTCACGTCTTGAAATTGTGCTGGTTATCATGAATTTTAAGCCAATTGATATCACTCCCTTGATTCCTGAAAATACCCCCTGATTATCGTGAAAGAATTAATCGCAATTCCTTTGCTGTCATTGATTCTGATAATTCAGATGGCAATTGCTAGCCGGATTCCCTTGCTGGGGGGAACAGCCGATCTGATGTTGGTTGTACTCGCAGCCTGGTCAATGCAGGAGCGTGTAGAATCAGCCTGGCATTGGGCATTTTTTGGTGGTCTCTTGGTTGGATGGGCTTCGGCTCTCCCCTGGGTTATTCCGGTTGCGGGATATTTACTGACCGTCGGTATGGCGAGAATGTTAGTGCGTCGTATTTGGCAGGCACCGCTATTAGCAATGTTTGCAATTGTCTTTATCGGCACTTTATTATTCCATCTTCTATCAATACTGGGGTTGCGTTTATTGGGCAATCCTTTGGTAGTGATGGATGCATTGAGCGTAATTACATTACCCGGTTTATTTCTAAATCTGTTTTTAGCACTTCCCGCCTTCCCTATTATGCGCGATCTTGCTGTTTGGGTCTATGACATCGAGGATGATTTATGAGTTCAAGCGTCTCTCCTGATTTACGAATAGAGCCCTGGCGAGTTGTGGTTTTTTATTTTGTTGCCGCCCTGGTTTTTAGTCTGCTTGCTATTCGCCTGTTCAGATTACAAGTTTTTGAAGGGCAAAGTTGGCTTGGCCGGGCGGTAGATAATTATACGCGCGAAATCAGCGTTCCGTCATCGCGAGGCATTATTTATGATCGCAACGGTGTAATACTGGCACGCAATATAGCTTCATACAATATTGTTATTACGCCGGCTCTCCTCCCTGATGACCTTGCTGATATTCAACGAATATATCGTGAGCTTTCAGAGATCATAGACGTTCCAGTGAACAGTGGTACGCTGGATGATGCGAAACTATTTGCGACCTGTGTTCCAGGTCCCGGGATCGCCCAATTAGTGGAATTGGGAGAATCTCTCGCCCCTTATACGCCTGTTCCCATCGCCTGTGACGCCGATGAAATAATCGCCCGAATAGTGCGCGAACGTGCAGTTGCCTGGCCTGGTGTTTCTGTGCAGATCGACCCTGTCCGGGATTACCCGACAGGATCTCTCACTGCAAATATCATTGGTTTCCTCGGACCAATTCCCGCCTCGCAATTGGATTTTTACGAGGATCTCGGATTTGTTGCCGGACGGGACAAAATCGGTTATGCAGGGGTGGAAATAACCCTTCAAGATATTCTTGCCGGGGTAAATGGAAAAAGGGTTGTCGAAGTGGATGTTGCGGGCAAGGAATTACGTAATCTTGAACCCCCAATCCAGCCCGTTGCTGGCAGGAATGTTCGGCTGGCTCTCGATATCCGTTTGCAAAAAGCCGCCGAGGGAGCCTTGCTTGACGAGATTTCGGGTTGGAATGCTTATTTTGGACAGGTTCGTATTTCCAGCGGCGTGACAATTGCCATGAATCCTAAAACCGGAGAGGTTTTAGCGATGGTGTCTTACCCCACCTATGAAAATAACCGTTTGGCACGTTTTATTCCGGCCTATTACTATCAACAATTGAGCGAAGATCCGCGCCACCCGTTATTAAATAATGCAATTTCCAGCGAATATCCACCAGGATCAGTATTCAAACTTTCCACGGCAACAGGCGCACTAAATGAGGGCGTAGTCACTGTTGATCAGACCATCTATGCTCCTGGGCAATTGATCTTAACAGAGAAATTTTCGCCGAATGATCCTGGCCGTGAGCGCCCCTTTGTGGATTGGATTTACGACGAAAATCCAGCTGGTTTTGGAGAGATAGATTATTTGCGTTGTATTGCTTTTTCCAGCAATGTTTGCTTCTATAAACTCGGTGGCGGCTATGAGGATGAAATTCCAGAGGGATTGGGAATTCTTCGCTTGGGTGAGTATGCCCGTGCACTCGGGTATGGTGAGCCCTCCGGGATTGAACTTCCCGGAGAAGCAGATGGCTTGATACCATCGCCGCAATGGAAGCGAATTAATCAGGGCGAAAATTGGTCAACGGGAGATACTTATATTGCCAGCGTGGGGCAGGGATATGTGCTCTCCACACCGCTGCAAGTTCTTATGTCTGGAGCGACGATTGCAGCAGGTGGAAAATTAATGCAACCTACCATTGTACGAGAAGAACTGGATGATGATGGCCGTCTATTGCGCCCTTTTCAGCCAATAATGAAATGGGATATTACTGAGACCCCTCTCATTACCAATTTTGATTGTGACGGTGGTTATTGCCTGGAAATGGAGACAAAAAGCACGGTTGATCCCTTTGTCGTTGAGCAGGTACAGCGCGGAATGCGGATGGCCGTCACCAACTCCCGTGGAACACTAAATGATTTATTTGGCGATTTTCCGGTCGCAGTTGCGGGGAAAACCGGAACCGCTGAATATTGTGACGATGTCGCCCTAAAGGCAAATCGCTGTACTTTTGGTAATTGGCCCACCCATTCGTGGACCCTGGCTTACGCTCCTTATGAAGATCCAGAGATCATCATAATGGCCTTTATGTATAACGGGGGTGAGGGTGCCAGCGTCGCAGGACCAGTCGTCCAAAGAGTAATGGAAGCTTATTTTGAATTGAAATCGATTGATCTTGCTGTCGGGAGCGGTGGATAAATTTATGCATGTAGCTTCAACCCAGATGACTGACCTTTTGAGCTTCATGCTATAATTTACCAAGTTAAACTGGCGGTATGCGCCCTTATTATTACAGGAAATTTGGCGGATAAATTCTCCCACACCTTTATGAACACAAATACTGATTTGATCCAAATTAAAGGCTTACGCGATGGATTGCTTGTCACTCTTGGCGCAGGTGAGTGGGGGGAATTGCAAAATATGCTCTTTGCGCAAATTGATGAGCGCTCCTCTTTTTTTCAGGGAGCACGACTGGCGCTTGATCTTGGCGATCAAAATTTGCGTGTAGCAGAAATGTCTAAATTGCGAGATGAGCTTTCTGAGCGGGATATTTCACTTTGGGCGGTAGTGAGTGATTCGCCAAAAACCGTTCAGACCGCTCAATTACTGGGATTGGCAACCCGCATTTCGAAACATCGGATCGATAGCAGTCCGCGAAAAATCAACGACGATGTGGATAGTGATCAAGCTGCACTTTGGCTTCCGCGCACCCTCCGCTCCGGGACGCGTATCGAACATCATGGCCACGTTATTGTTATGGGAGATGTTAATCCGGGCGCAGAGATTATTGCAGAGGGGAGTGTGATCATCTGGGGCAGGCTGCGTGGTTCTGTCCACGCAGGAGCAACTCCTCGAAGGGATGGTAGCCAACAAAACGAGGCAGCTTTTGTCTGCGCCCTGGAAATGAAACCCACCCGTTTGCAGATAGCATCTGAGATCGCAACAATGCCCAAGGGGAAGAATGTCAAAGGTCCCCTAAAAATCAGTTTGAAAGATAACCAATTTCTCATCGAACCATGGCATGAGAAATAAGAGAATCAAAAACAGGTGAATTTATGAGTGCACAGATCGTCACGATTACATCGGGTAAAGGCGGCGTAGGCAAAACGACTGCAATCGCCAGTTTGGGGATTGCATTGGCTGGACGCGGACAAAGGGTGGTCTGTATCGACGGCGATATTGGCCTGCGAAATCTGGACGTGATCATGGGATTGGAAAATCGTATTGTCTACGATATTGTGGATGTGGTCGAAGGGCGTTGCCGATTGAGACAGGCGATGATACGGGATAAACGTCTCCCGGAATTATTCCTGATCCCAGCCGCCCAAACGCGCGACAAGACTGCGCTTTCTCCCAGCGATATGATGCGTTTATGTGATGAGCTAAGAGATATTTGTGATTGGGTATTGATCGATTCTCCCGCCGGAATTGAGCGTGGTTTCAAGAATTCTATTGCGGCTGCCGACCAGGTAATTGTTTTGACCAACCCTGAAATATCAGCAGTTCGAGATGCTGATCGGGTAATCGGTATTTTAGAGGCCGAAGAGAAGGGCAGCCCATCTTTAATTTTAAATCGAGTTAATCAGGAAATGGTCAATAAACAGGAGATGCTTTCTCCTGAAGATGTCCTTGACCTGTTGGCAATTGACCTGATAGGGGTTGTCCCGGAGGATCAAGCTGTTTTGGTCGCCGCTAATCGAGGTACTCCGATTGCTCTCGATAAAGATTCTCGGGCGGGTCAGGCTTTTCGTAATATTGCTGCCAGACTTATGGGGGAGGAAGTTCCTTTTATGGATTTAGAAAATCAGGGTGGATTATGGAATCGAATTTCAAAAATGACAGGGAGGAGAGGCTAAGATGAGTTTCTTTAATAAAATCGCTGGTGGGAAGAAAAAAAGCGCCCAGAGTGCAAAAGAGCGCCTCCAACTCGTCTTGACTCATGATCGAACAGATTTGACTCCTGCTGAACTCGAGGCTCTCAAGGATGAATTGATCGAGGTCATCTCCCAGCATATAGAGATCGACCCGGATGCAGTCCATATTGATATTGCCCGTGAGGGCCGATCCCAGCGTTTAATTGCAGATATCCCACTAAGGAGTACGTCTCGCCGTCGGGCGCGGTAGATCATGCAGCGTAATTTATCCTGGCGTCATTTTGATTTTTGGCTACTTGGCGCCGTTGTATTGGCAATTGCCTTTGGGATTGCCATGATTGATTCTGCTGTCGCAGGGAATGCCGAGTTAGTTGATTATCCTAACCGACAGGCAATTTTCGCTGGCATTGGACTGGTGGTTATCGCGCTGATCGCAGCAATAGATTATAACTACTGGCTGGTTCTTTATCGCCCAATCTATCTCGTAATGATGATCTTGCTCATCTTTCTGTTTATGAGCGCACGGGCTGTTTTTGGTGCGGCTCGCTGGTTTCAGGTGGGTGTGATTTTTATCCAACCAACCGAGTTGTCAAAACTCGTCGTGATATTGATTTTGGCACGTTATTTTGAAAATACAAAGGGTGAGCCTCGGGATCTGCGCTGGATTATCACCAGCCTGCTCTGGACCATGGGTTTGACGATCTGGATTTTACTTCAACCAAATTTGAGTAATGTAATTGTTATCATGGTGATCTGGATTGTGATGATGTGGATGAACGGTTTGCAGTTAAAGCATCTCGTTTCATTTGCATTTGGTGGGCTTGCTCTCGTTACCGCAGCATTTCCCTTTCTTCAGGAATACCAGCAACAACGCGTACTGACCTTTTTCTTTCCTGACCCAAATGCCACTTATGGCGAAACCTACAATATTGAGCAAGCCAAGATAGCCATTGGTTCTGGGGGCTGGCTTGGCAAAGGCTACGGACAGGGATCACAGGTGCAGCTTCGTTTTTTGAAAGTGCGCCATACAGATTTTATCTTTTCAGCAATCTCAGAGGAATTTGGTTTTATTGGGGCTCTGATGGTAATTGCGATTTTGGCCTTTATTCTGTGGCGTTGTATTCGCGCAGCCCGATTAGCCCGAGATGTCTCTGGGACGATGATCGCAATTGGTGTTGCGGCTTTGGTCTTCTTTCAGGGCGCAGTTAACATTGGCGTCAATTTGAATTTAATTCCGGTATCGGGGTTGCCGTTGCCCTTTATAAGTTATGGGGGGAGTGGCTTGCTTTCATTAATGTTGGGGGTGGGATTGGTAGAAAGTGTTATCATGCGCCATAGGGCGATGGAATTTTAGACAAACACAGGTGACAGTCAAAAATAGATTGACTCTTACTTAAAAAAATAAATGGAGAGTTATGACTAAAACTATAAAACCAGTGCGAGTACGCTTTGCCCCATCCCCAACAGGGAGAACTCATCTTGGGAGCGGACGCACTGCGCTCTATAATTATTTATTGGCTCGTCAAACGGGTGGGCAATTTATATTACGCATTGAAGATACTGATCAAAAGAGATTCGTGAAAGGCGCAGAAGAAGAGTTGATGGAAGGCCTCCACTGGTTGGGGCTGGATTGGGATGAAGGCCCGGATGTTGGTGGGGAATATGGTCCTTATCGTCAGACTGAGCGCAGAGAACTTTACCAGAAATATTCCCGCCACCTTGTTGAGCGTGGCCAGGCCTATTATTGTTTTTGCGCCGTAAGCGAAGATGTTGAAGATAAAAAAGAAAAAACATCATTCCAGAAGCATCGGAATATTTGTCCTGACAGAGATGTTGATTTAGCGGAAGCAGACCAAAAGGTCGCGGGCGGTGAGCCCCATGTCATTCGCTTCAGGATGCCGCGCGATGGAAATATTACCGTAACAGATGCGATCCGCGGCGATATCACCGTCGAAAACATCACCCTGGATGATACGATTCTGGTCAAATCAGATGGATTGCCAGTCTATCATCTTGCCGTTGTAGTCGACGATCATCTGATGGGCATCACGCATGCAATTCGCACCTCAGAATGGTTGCCTACCTTTCCCTTGCATGGACATTTATATGCGGCCTTTGGCTGGGATCAGCCGACCTGGATCCACCCGTCAATATTCTTAAAGCCAGACGGAAAAGGAAAAATGAGCAAGCGCGATAGCGAGGCTTTGATGGAGGCAGGTAAGCCGATTTTCTTGAGCGATTTTGGGAGGATGGGCTATTTGCCAGAAGCTGTTGTGAATTGGGCGGCGTTGATCGGGTGGAGCTACGATGATAAAACCGAAGAGTTTTCGATGGAGGATCTGATTGAAAAATTCAGCGTGGAGAAACTTAGCCCTGCACCTGCCGCATTAAATTTCAGTAAACTGGATCATTTTAACGGTCTCTATATCCGCACCTTGGACGTGGCCGATTTAGCCGCACGCCTTAGACCATTTTTTGAGGCTGGTGGTTATTTGGTGAATGATGACGAAAAACTTTTGCAGGTAGCCGAAGCTTTGCAAATCCGGTTGGCGAATTTGGCTGAAGCGCCAGAGAAGGGTGGCTTTTTCTTCAAAGATGAGGTTTATCCTGACCCAGAGTCATTGATCGGGAAGAAGATGACCGCTGAGCAGTCAATGGAAATGGCACAGCATATCGAAACACTGATCGCTTCTTTACCGGATTTCAGCGAAGAAAGCGCAAGCCAGCCCTTGCGCGATTTGGCAACTGAAATGGGATTGAAAGCCGGACATGTTTTTGGTTTTTTGCGTAACGCGTTGACGGCTCAAAAGGTAAGCCCGCCTGTTTTTGAAACGATGGAAATCATTGGGCGCGAAAAAGTATTGGAACGTATTCGCAAGGGAATTGAGATACTGGAGAATGTGTAAAAGCGTTGCCTTAATATGTGAAATTATACAAACCGGAGTAGCAACATTCTCCTGCCATGGTTCAAATGCAGAAGAGCTCCTAATTCAGGCAGACTAGGCACTCTATCGTGCCAAGGAGTTGGGGCGTTATAGGGTTGTGATAGATGAAAAAGGTAGATTCAATATGAAGGACCAGAAGAAATCCAAAGAACAGCTCATCTCTGAATTGGAAGAGATTCGTCAACGCGTTTCTGAATTGGAGCAATTTGAAGTTGAGAAAAAGCAGGTGGAAGAGGGAACCCAAAAGCAATTGCTGGCCCAACATGCTGCGATTGCCTTGGAGAATGCGCGCTTATATGAACAAAACCAGGTGGAAATTGCTGAGCGCAAGCAAGCCGAAGCGGAACTACAAGAAGTAAACACACAATTTAAACGCCAACTGGCTGAAATCCAACAACTGGAAACCAGCTTGCGCGAGCAGTCCATCCGCGATCCGCTCACACGGGTGTTCAACCGGCGCTATATGGATGTAACGCTCAAAAAGGAGCTTATCCGGGCGGCGCGAAGGGATGAGCCGCTCAGTATTGTCATCCTTGATCTGGACAATTTAAAAAAAATTAATGATACCTATGGTCACGTGGAGGGCGGGGATAAATCGTTGCAGATCTTAGCAAATACAATTAAAAAGATGTGCCGTAAGGATGATACTGTTTGCCGATACGCTGGCGATGAATTTCTGGTTATCCTTTACGACACATCCGCGCAAGTGGCGTATAAGCGTGCGCTGGAGTGGAAAGAGGCTGTTTCGGAGATAAAAATTGAAACTGATGAAGAAGAGTTCTCAATTACTTTTTCAGCAGGAGTGTCCACATTTCCCGACCATGCCTCTACTGGAGAAGAGCTCGTTATTCAAGCAGATCAGGCGTTATATAGTGCCAAAGAACAGGGCCGCGATCAAATTGTCATATATAGCAAAGATGTACAGAAGTATTGGCAGGAAAGGGGCGCCTGATAATAACCTGCAAAGCCCAAGTCACTCACAGATATTGAGTGGCTGTTATCTATGGTAAAATACTGAACACTTGTTCTTTTATCCCAGACCCTGAAATATAAAATATGGAATTCAAACTTCAAGCCCCCTTTGTCCCCACTGGCGATCAACCGGAAGCAATTGCACAACTCGTTAAAGGTGTGCAGGAAAGCAAGCAACATCAGGTTTTACTTGGCGCAACAGGCACCGGAAAAACTTTTGCTATCGCATCCATCATCCAGGAATTGCAGATGCCAGCACTGATCATGGCGCATAATAAAACTCTCGCAGCTCAGCTTTACGCGGAGTTCAAGGGTTTTTTTCCAGAGAATGCGGTCGAATATTTTGTCTCTTATTATGATTACTATCAGCCTGAGGCCTATGTTCCTCGCCGCGACCTTTACATTGAAAAAGAGACCGACATCAATGAGGAGATAGAACGTCTGCGTCTCGCTGCGACAACCTCTCTCATGTCTCGCAAGGATGTCATTATTGTCGCCTCGGTTTCCTGCATTTATGGATTGGGGAATCCAGAAGAATATACCCGTGGTGCAGTGACATTGCGCGTGGGAGAGTTGACTCGCCGGAACGCCCTCATCCGACGTCTGGTCGAGGGGCAATATCAGCGGAACGATCTCGAGCTTCGCCCGGGCATTTTTCGAGTGCGGGGTGACACCATCGAGATTATGCCCGCCTATGAGAGTAAGCGCGGCTACCGGATCGCCTTCTTTGGCGATGAAGTAGAGCGGATCATGGAATTCAATCCGCTTACAGGCGAGATTCTTTCAGAGCCCGAGCAAGTGGACATATTTCCGGCAAAACACTATTTAACGGATGAAGATAAACGGAAGCAATCGGTTAGGGATATTGGGACGGAACTCGAAGAGAGGATTGAATTTTTCAAGAATAACGAACAGATCCTTGAAGCACAGCGCATCGAACAGCGCACAAAGTACGATCTTGAGATGCTCCGCGAAGTCGGCTATTGTTCGGGAATTGAGAATTATTCCCGTCATTTTGATCAACGTCCCGCTGGTACACCACCGTGGACATTGATGGACTTCCTTCCCAATGATTATTTGCTGATTATTGATGAGAGTCATATGACTGTTCCTCAGGTACGTGGGATGTATAAGGGAGATCGATCCCGAAAATCCACCCTGATTGAGTACGGCTTTCGCCTCCCTTCAGCGCTGGATAATAGACCCTTTACATTTGAAGAATTTGAAGAGCATATGGGGTATACGATCTATACATCCGCTACACCTGGCCCCTATGAGATGCAGCATGCCGAGCAAATTGTCGAGCAGATTATCCGCCCGACTGGATTGATTGATCCACCTGTGGATGTACGTCCTGTTGAGGGGCAAATTGATGATTTGATCGGCGAGATTCGAAAGCGCACGGAAGTTGGGCAGCGCGCTCTCGTTACGACTCTGACCAAACGTATGTCTGAAGATCTCGCCGATTATCTGTTGGAATTGGGCATCAAAGTGCAGTATCTCCATTCAGAAATTGATACTCTCGAGCGTGTTGCAATCTTGCGCGACCTGCGCATGGGTGTCTTCGATGTTGTTGTTGGGATCAACCTTTTGCGCGAAGGCCTCGATTTACCAGAAGTCTCACTGGTTGCCATCCTTGATGCGGACAAGGAAGGATTCCTGCGCTCGGATACCGCCCTGATCCAAACGATTGGTCGTGCTGCCCGACACGTTGATGGGCGGGTGATCATGTACGCTGACAAAGTGACTAAATCGATGAAACGTGCCATCGACGAGACTGACCGTCGGCGTGCTAAACAGATTGCGCATAATGAAAAGCATGGAATTGAACCGATCAGCATTATGAAGGCAGTTCGCGATATTACAAGCGAATTATCTGCTACCGCGCGTGCGGTTGCAGAGCCCCAGGGAATGTATAACGTTGAGGGTGCGGCACGCATGCCCAAATCTGAGCTGAAGCGTCTTATCGCTCATGTTGATAAGGCGATGAAGGAGGCAGCCTCCAATTTGGAGTTTGAAAAGGCTGCCCTTTTGCGTGACCAACTTTTTGAATTACGGAAAACGCAGGCTGACGAATTAGATTTGCCACCCTGGGAACGAGTCAAGCTAATGGCGGGGGAAGAATAGAATTATAGTTGTTGAACAAAGACATTTAGGTCGTTTTCTCAGAAACTGGTAAAATTTAGAATTATTAAACGGGTATTTTATTAATGCCTGATGTTTTCGCGTTAACGAAGTCTTAATAATAAATGAAAAATCTCCTGGACGCCATTCGTGCGCTGCCTCTTTATTCAGATGTGCTCGCCGCCGCTCATTCCGGTATTCAATTTCCGGGTTTGGGATTGTCGCGCGCCGCCCGTCTGCCCATGCTGGCTGCCCTTTACGAAGATTTGGATGCCCCCATTCTCTTACTCACGGATCGTGCTGATCGTGCCCTTGAGTTTGCCGATGAGTTGGGTTTTTGGTTGGGCAAGCCCTCAAATTATCTTTTCCCTGAACCAAACCCATTATTCTATGAAGAGGCTGCCTGGGGATCGAACAGCCGCCGCGAACGGATCCAAACACTGACTGCACTGGCAGCTTACCATTTACCCCTTGCTCAAAAACCAGAATCTCCACCGGTGATCGTTTCTTCAGCACGAGCCTTAATGGCGCGCACCCTTCCACGGCGCGACTTCCTGAAGGCTTCCAAACGTCTCTCGATAGGGGACGAGATTCTGCTAAATTCCTTGCTTGAAAATTGGCTCCGGATAGGCTACGAGCCGGTCAATACTGTCCTCGAGACAGGGCAATTCTCTCATCGCGGTGGCTTGCTTGATATTTGGCCACCCGCGGAGAAATCTCCTTTGCGACTGGATTTCTTTGGCAATGAGATTGATACGATCAGAAGATTCGATCCTGCAAGCCAGCGCACGATAGAGAAATTGGGTCATTTGTTGATCACTCCTGCGCGAGAATATCTTTTACCACAGGCCTTGGATAGTGAAAAAGAATTCTCCGAATTTCACATTCCCCTGATTCATTCATTTCCCGCAAGCCTGCTGGATTATCTGCCCGCGCACTCCCTGATCCTGATCGATGATCTGAGCATGACCACCTCAACCGTCAATGAGATTGAGGAACAGGCGCTCGCATTTCGACAGGAAAGTATTCAGGAAGAAATCCTGGATGCTGATTTCCCCGTACCCTATTTGACCTGGTCTGAACTTGAGGATAGCCTGCACGGACGCCCAAAATTGGAACTGGGGTATTCCACCGCGAACGCTGAAATGCCCTCAGATTTTGGTGCGCTCCCGCGTTTTAATGGGCGGTTAAAACCCTTTATGGACTATGTTGCTGAGCGAATTACCAGCAACGATGAGGTGATAATCGCCTCACGACAATCTGACCGTCTCTCTGAATTATGGCGCGAGCGCCATGCTTTTGAAAACTCTGAATATCTCTCGCCGATATTTTTGCATACGTCTCTCAGTGGTGGGTGGAGTTTAGCCCCCCCTGCTCCTGCGGAGCTTCCCCCCCGTGAACCGGGGGGACAGAGGGGGGCCATATTCCTCCTCACCGATTCTGAAATTTTTGGTTGGGAGCGTCCCCGTCTTCGGCGAAGGGCGCGCAAGACCGCCGATGCACCCGAAGCTGCCTATGCAGACTTGAGTTCGGGTGATTGGGTGGTACATATCGATCATGGGATTGGTCGTTTTGCTGGCCTGAAGCAGCGGGCACTCGACGGCTACGACCGGGAATTTTTATGTATTGAATATAAAGATGCGGACCAGCTCTTTGTCCCCGTACATCAGGCCGATCGGCTGACGCGGTATATCGGGCCGGATGGAGGCAATCCTGGTGTCAGTCGGCTGGGTGGCGAAGGGTGGAAGCAAGCCAAAGGTCGCGTTAAACAAGCGGTCGTTGAAGTCGCTGAAGATCTGCTTGACTTGTACGCCCGTCGCAAATTGGCGCAGGGATTTTCCTTCAGTGCTGATACTCCCTGGCAGCGGGATCTTGAAGCCAGTTTTCCCTATGTTGAGACGGAAGACCAACTCCGTGTGATCGAAGAGGTCAAGGAAGATATGGAATCGGCCCGCCCGATGGATCGATTGCTTTGTGGCGATGTCGGTTATGGCAAGACAGAGATCGCACTGCGGGCTGCCTTTAAGGCAGTTATGGAGGGACGGCAGGTGGCGATCATGGTGCCAACGACGGTTTTGGCCCAACAGCATTTTGAAACCTTTCAACAAAGGCTGGCGGCTTTTCCTGTTGAAGTGGAAATGCTCTCTCGTTTCCGCAAGCCTCGCGAACAGGCAAAAATATTATTTGGATTGGCAAAGGGTGGTGTCGATATTGTGATCGGTACTCATCGTTTGATGTCCGGGGATGTCTTCTTCAAGGATCTGGGCCTGGTGATTATCGACGAGGAACAGCGTTTTGGTGTGGCACATAAGGAGCATCTGAAAAAATTGCGCACCGAAGTGGATGTGCTGACGATGACCGCCACCCCGATCCCCCGGACGCTTTATATGGCTCTGACTGGCGTGCGCGATATATCCAATTTGAATACCGCGCCCGAAGAACGCTTGCCAGTAGTGACCCATGTTGGCCCCTATGCGCCCAAGTTGGTCAGGCAGGCGATCTTGCGTGAAATTGATCGTGGGGGACAAGTATTTTTCGTCCACAACAGAGTCCAGACAATTAATGCGATGAAAGTTCATTTGGAGAATATTGTTCCCGAGGCAAAGATTTCGGTAGGGCATGGGCAGATGGCCGAAGGGCAGCTTTCGAAGGTGATGTCGGAATTTGTGAGGGGCAAGGTAGACGTGCTTCTGGCGACCACAATTATTGAATCGGGTCTGGATATACCCAATGCCAATACCCTGATCGTTGATCGTGGCGACACTTTTGGGTTAGCTCAGCTTTATCAGCTTCGAGGCCGCGTTGGTCGTGGGGCGGTACGCGCCTACGCCTATTTCTTCAGGCATCGCAAAAGAAGGCCCACCGAAGAAGGGCAGGCAAGGTTGGAAGTGATTGCCGAAAATACCCAGCTTGGTGCGGGCTATTCCATTGCCATGCGCGATCTCGAAATTCGTGGCGCGGGGGATCTTCTCGGCATGCGTCAACATGGGCATATCGCCTCGGTTGGTTTTCATTTATATACGCGGCTTCTTTCGGAGGCGGTAGCAAGGTCAAAGTTCAAGATCGAAGGAGAGTTTGAGAAATTATCAACACTTAAGCCGGTTAATTTTCAACCTGTGAATGTTGACCTGCCTCTTGCCATTGGGATCCCCACCACTTATATCCCCGATCAGGATTTGCGCCTGCGGCTATACCGCCGTCTTGCCAATATTGTCGACGAAAGCGAGTTGGATGCAATCCGGATAGAATTCGTCGATCGTTTTGGCGACCCGCCCGAAATGGTCGAAAATCTTTTTTACCAGATCACCGTCAAGATGCGTGCAGAAAGTGTGGGATTGACTTCGGTCACCATGAGTGGCGGACAAATAATCCTGCGCTATCCACCTTTGACCGAGGGACAGCCAACCCGCATCCTCCGTAACCTTGGGCCTGCCGCCCGTAAAGGTAAGGATGCCTACTGGTTGACTTTTGGGGGCGCAGAGGATTGGCCTGAAAGGTTGCTAAATCTATTGGGAGAAATGGGGAAACCCTAAGTCCCCTTTTTTTATCCATATAAAAACAGAGACGTCCCTGAAGGGCGTCTCTGTTTTATAGAATACAGATTTAATAAAAACTTATTCGCGAAGATCGTTGAAGTACCAGACAACCAAGGCTGTCAAAAGTACCGGTCCCAGGAACCCAACTACAGCATTTACTATTGCCGTGATATAAGGGCCAACGGCAATAAAACCATCGAGAGCTCCAGCCACAAAGGTCAATCCAACGTAGCGGATAATAGCAGCCTTGAGGCTATCTGTGGGAGTGACCCACAGCCCAACGAGGATGCCGACGACCATCAAGACCAGGGTCAGCCATTGGTTGGAAAATCCAAATAATGCAGCGAGGATTGCCACCACAAGACCGATCATATAAAGCCACTTACCTAGGGTTTTCGTATCCATTTCAT
>JACKQG010002744.1_pt1 | contig 22480 bp, 18 predicted proteins | sample 8237621 | NCBI WGS metagenome assembly JACKQG01 (sample SAMN15677084, study PRJNA649215) | marine metagenome | biome: marine; feature: Black Sea; material: saline water; isolation source: suspended particulate matter (SPM) from the Black Sea western gyre | collected 2013-06-09/2013-06-10 | depth... | reverse complement strand
CCGTCCGTAGTAAGTGCCATCATCGGCCATTGGCTCTTCGGCGGCGGGTTCCTCCGCAGCCGGCTCTTCGGCGGCAGGTTCTTCCACCGGCGCCGGTTGGCAAGCTGTCAGCAAGGTGGGAACCACCAGGACGATCAGCACCAGAATATAAATCAGTTTTTTAGACATTTGTCTTCTCTCCTTTGAAAATTAAAGACACTAAGCGTGAATAGAGTTTGGTACCTATCGAATGTTTTGGATTTTAACATCACCTCCTTTCAAGGTGTTGGAATATCTATTTGATATGTGGATGAAATACTGCATTGAATGCAGCGGGCTTTTCAATAAAGGGCACATGACCGGCATCGTCGATGACGATCTCATTATAGCTGCCGCCCGCTGAGGCGTAGGATTCGAGAACTGTGCGGGTTTGCGCCAACATGGGCTGCGGTGGATAGGCTTCTTCCCCGGGCCATCCGGGTAGCAATCCGGCGCGTCCTAGAAAGCCCGGATCGGAGGCGGCTGTATCGGATACAACCAGATCGTGGCTGCCGCGCACCCACAAGATGGGGGGCTTGGGATTGCACTCGATGATGTTCGCAATCTCACCGACGTACTTGGGTGAAGTGGCATTGGTGGCTCCCCATACTCCAGGGGCCATGTGCGGCCAGTTGGGCGATTGCACCGCGTCGCCAGGTACGTCTTGTTCGCCGATATGGGTCGACAGCATCGATTGGACGAGTTCATCTTCGCGCGGAGCGATGAAGGGCGGTTTGACGAGCAGCGTGCGCAGTGCCGCGCGTGGCGAGAAAGGACTCTCGGTGGACATATCCCCTTCGAGAATACGCCGTACCAACTCTGGGTTGGTCAGCCCGCCGCCGGAGCCTGCATAATCAGGCGTGGTTGGGGTTCCTGCGGCATCGCGCGTGGCGCCAAATCCGTAGGGCGATCCCGGGTCGGCCAGTGTCACACTCAGCAGACGCGCCGAATCTTGCATCAACATACGCCAGATGACCATCCCGCCGAGTGAGTTGCCCACGACGTGAACTTGCGCATAGCCAAGATGGTCGAGCAGCGCAAAGGCATCTTCGGCGAGGTCATTCATGCCGTGCGTGGCGTTAATTTTTATGGCGGGGTCAGCATTGCCAAAGCCGCGCTGATCGGGCGCAATGCCGCGATAACCCGCGGGCAGGGCGAGCAGGGTTTCTTCCCACCAGGTGGCCGATGAGACGTTACCGTGCAGAAATAGTACAGGTATGCCCTCCTCAGGGCCGCTGAAAAGCACCCGCGTGCGGATGCGTTCGCTGGTGATCGTTTTTGCAGTAATCCCATCCATGATCGGAATTTCCATGTGTTACCTCATTTATGCGCCAAGATATTTTTGGCGTAATTTCGCTTTTTCAACTTTGCCGTAGGCGCTGTAGGGCAAGCTTTCAGCAAAAATAACTTCTTTTGGAATTTTATAACGTGCCAATTTTCCGTCGCAAAATGCTTTGAGCGTGGTTTCATCGGTGATTTGGCCGCTTTCCAGCACAACGATCATCAAGCCCACTTCGCCCCATTTCTTATGGGGTTTGCCGATCAGGGCTGCATCTTGCACGGCAGGGTGCTCGCGATAAACGGCCTCGACCTCCGCGGCGTAGATATTTTCGCCGCCGCTTTTGATCATATCTTTATAACGTCCATCAATGTAGAAGAAACCATCGGCGTCTTTATGCACCATATCACCGGTATGGAACCAACCATCCACAATCGTTTCGGCGGTGGCTTCACGTTTGCGCCAGTAGCCGGAGCAAACGTGCGGTCCGGTAATCAGTAGTTCGCCCGCTTCGCCGATTGGTGCATCCTGACCGGTTTCGGGGTTCACAACCCGCATCTGGCTGTGGAAAATTGGCTTGCCCACCGATCCGCTTTTGGGTTCTGAATCTTCATCGGTCATGCTGAAGCAGTTCGGTCCGACTTCCGTTAGTCCATACCCCTGACGGAAAATAATTTGCTTGCGCTCGCGCCAGGTCTGCATCAACTGGGGCGGGCAGGTTGCGCCGCCGCTGATGAAGAAATGCACTTTGCTGAAATCGGCCTGCTCAAAATAATCGGAATCCATCCACATCTGGAAGAGCGTTGGCACGCCGAGAATGACAGTGCAGCCTTCATCCAAAATCCAGCGCATCGATTCTTCGGGGTCGAATTCGCGAGCCAATACAATCCGCCCACCGATGTAGAGAATGGGCGTCAGAAAAGCAAATAGACCTCCGGCGTGGAACAAGGGGGTGTAGACGGGGGAGACATCATGCTCGGTGATGCCCCAACTGACCACAGTGTTGATGCAATTGTAGAGAATTTGTCGGTGGGGGATGATGGCCCCTTTGGGGTTGCCGGTTGTGCCCGATGTATAGAGGATGCAATAGGGGGATTCTAAATCCAGAGTGGATGGGCGTTCTGGCTCGGCGCTGGCTGCCGCGGTGAGGCCGCTCTCATATTCGGTGGCGTCCTTAATCGCCGCGCCGCGCAAGGATACCACGTGTTCAACCCGTGTTTTGCCGCGCAGAGCTTTGAGTGTAGGCACAAATTCGGGTTCAACGATCAGCACCCGGGGTTCGAGATCGGTGACCATATAGGTGATTTCATGTGCGGTCAGACGCCAGTTAAACGGCGCAAATATGGCGCCGATCTTCGGCAATCCATAAAATAGATCGATATAAGTAATGCTGTTTTTCGCCAGGATCGACACCCGGTCGCCAGCCTGAACGCCCAATTGGTTTTGCATGAAATTTGCCAACCGGTTGGCGCGCTGGTTGAGTTGTGCATAGGTATATCGCTGCCCGGTTTCGAGTTCAACCAGGGCTATGCGATCGGGAGTGAGTTCGGCTCGCTTGCTTAGTAGATCAGCAGCATGCATACAGGTTCTCCAGAAACACTTGCTCCGTTTTGTTACTAATTAGATAAACATGCCCCACAATAACGCCTATTCTAGCATGCTTTAGTTGCTCTGGGGTTACAAATGGATATTTTCACCAAGTGCGATGCACTTCTAAAAGTACATCACACCTTACGCTAAGCCTGTTTAGCAAGAAACCCCAATACAATTGAATTGAATTCCTCGGGGCGTTCCCAGCACGAGGCATGACCGGCGCCTTCGATGATATGCAGCTCGGCATGGTGAATTTCGCGTTGGAGGATGTGAGCATAGGCAACGCCTTTAATCAAATCGGCGCTGCCAACGATGATACAGGTTGGTGCTTGAATTTTGTGCAAGCGGGCGGTGAAATTGACCTCAAAAAACGCCTCACACAGGGCGATCACGGCGGGAAAATCGAGCAAAGGATAGCGCTGCTTGGCATCTTCGAGAATTGCTGCATTGGTCGCAATCCAGGCCGGGGAGAAGTTCCAGGGCACGCTGGCATGAAAGAAGCCCAGCGCGTCATTGGCTTTGAGCGCATCGACCCAACTCTCGATGACCAGGCGCAATTCCAGACCAACCTCGCTAACCGTATCCATCAGGATCAGGCTGCGCGTCTTCTCTGGATATTTCAACGCAAAGGCCTGTGCCACTTCGCCGCCGTAGGAAATGCCTGCAATATGCGCATTATCAATATCCAGGCCTTTCAGCAGGGCGGCCAGATCATCGGCGTGCTGTACCATGCTGTAGGGTGGAGACGGGTGGTCAGATTGGCCTTGTCCGCGACAATCATATTGCAGCACGCGGTAGTGTTTGGAGAATGCCTTGGTTTGGAAAGCCCAACTAGATGCCGCGTTCATGATGATGCCATTATTGAGCACCAACACAGGTGCATTGTCCGCACCATGAAATTCGTAGTATATGGAACAATTATTGACCGTCAGCTTGGGCATAGATACCTCTGAACGCCAGGATGCGTATAGTCAATTAACAACATGCTTCTTCAGCCAACTATTCGATCACTTCAAAAGCCAAAAATGCTCCTGCTTCACGCTGGAGAAACTCAGCTTGCACAGCGCTGCCAATTTGAATCAACTCTGGTTGCGAAACATCAACCCCGGTGATTTGCGCACTGATTTTCAGGCCATTTTCGAGTTCGACAATCCCGGAGCAGTAGGGGTTATCGCGCCCGTAACCGGCTTCAATCATGGCCGTGGGGGCAATATGCACCACTGTGAAGGCAGCTAATTTTCCGTGTGTGGGCATTTCACGCCATTCCATCTGTGCGCCAAAACATTGCGGACACATCGGACGCGGCGGCAAATAACTGGCATTGCAAGCAGGGCAGTGGGAAGCCATTAACTTGCCATCGGCAAGCTGTTGCTGATAGGTTGTTTGGGTAATCGTATGACTCGACATAAATTTCTCCTGATGCAAAGTTATCTTCGTTCGTAAATATGCACCACACAGGTTTGACCGGTGCCGCCGACGTTGTGCGTCAGCCCCAGGCGTGGATTACCCGCCACTTGTCGCTCGCCAGCAACGCCGCGCAGTTGTTTCCAGATTTCAACGGCCTGTCCTGCTCCTGAAGCTCCTACCGGATGGCCTTTGGATTTCAAGCCGCCGGATGTGTTAATGGGTCTCGAGCCAGAGCGGGCGGTTTCGCCATTCTCGGCGGCTTTATAGCCCTACCCCGGGGCAAAGAACCCTAAATCTTCGGTGGCGATGATTTCGGCAATTGTGAAGCAATCATGCGCTTCGGCTCCCTGAATATCGGCGGGGGTAACGCCCGCCATTTCGTAGGCTTCTTGTCCGGCTAACCTCGCAGCCTTGATGGAAGTCAGCACTTCGCGATCGTGCAGCGCCACATCGCTGGCCTGCCCCGAGCCGATGATATACAACGGAGTGTCGGTGAATTGTGTGGCAATTTCTTCACTGACCAGCAATAGAGCGGCGGCGCCATCCGAGATTGGCGAGCAGTCAAACAGGCGCATCGGCCAGGCGATGATCGGGTTGGCGCGGTTATCTTGCAGGAATTCCACTTCGTCAGCCCAATCAGGAACCGGGTAGCCTTTGGCTTCAGCCTTGGCGATTTTCCCATCCATGATTTTGCGGATGGTCGCACCGAATTGGGCCTTTTCGTTCAACGTGCCGTTATTGTGATTCTTGATCCCCACGTGCATAAAGCTCTCTGGTGTTGCACCGTATTGGTGCATGTAGGCGGTTCCCATCGCCGCATAAAAACCGGGGAAAGTGAACCCCGCCGGGATTTCGTAGAGCATATCGCTGGCAGTAGCCAGCGTATCGGTGACTTCAGCGGTGGGCAAATCGCTCATTTTTTCGATACCGCCGACGAGCACAATATCATACAGCCCCGAGGCTATGGCAATGATGCCCTGGCGCAGTGCAACACCGCTGCTGGCACAGGCATCTTCAATCCGGGTAGCCGGGCGTGGGGCCAACCCCGTCCAGTCGGCCATAATGGGTGCGGTGTGCCCCTGATGCTCGAACAGGTCGCTGCTGTAATTGCCAATATACAGTGCCTCGATGTCTTTAGGGTCAATGCCCTTGTCGATTGTGGTGAGCATTTCCTGAAAGGCTTCCACAAATAAGTCGCGCGTTGCCAGACCGGGGAAAGCGCCAAATTTGCTCATCCCCGCGCCAACCAGAGCCACACCGCGGCTGAGTTTCTTTTTGCTCATGAGACTAATCTCCTTATCGTTATCCAATGAATTCTTCGCGTAATTCGCGCTTCAAAATCTTGCCCATACCCGAAAGCGGCAGCGCTTCCATAATTGTCACGCGCTTGGGAACTTTATAGCGTGCCAAATGCGCGCGCATGTGTTCCATCAAAATCTCTTCCGAAGCGTTCGCATCCGGTTTGAGCACTACACAGGCCAGACCAACCTCGCCCCATTTTTCATCGGGCAGGCCAACTACCGCGCACATATGTACCGCCGAATGTTTATAGAGCACATTTTCGATTTCCACGGGATAGACATTCTCGCCGCCGGAGATGAACATATCCTTTTTGCGGTCGCGGACGTAGAAATACCACTCGTCATCATATTCGACAATATCCCCGGTGTGAAACCAGCCATCATCATCGAGCGCGGCGGACGAGGCCTCGGGGTTGTTCCAATACCCGGAGAATCCAGAAGGCCCGCGCAGTATCAACTCACCGGGCTGATTTGGCCCCAGGGGTTTATTGTGCTCATCGACGATGCGCACATCCACAAAGTAGTTGGGTCGGCCAATGCTGCCCGCTTTGCGGATAGCATCCTCCGGGGGCAGGGCAAACAACCCTGGGCCAAATTCCGTCATACCAAAGCCCTGCTTGAAGCGAATACCTTTCTCGCGGGTATATTGCTCCACTAAGGGTACAGGCAGCGGCGCGCCGCCACTGGTACAAAATCGCAGACTGCTCATATCGGCAGAATCCCAGTTGGGGGCTTGAGTCAGCCCTTGGTACATGGTAGGCACGCCCGCAAAAATGGTAACATGTTCGCGCTCGATCAAATTCAGCACCTGCTCGGGATCGAAGATGCGCGTCAGAATGGTGGTATTGCCGAAGACGATCTGCGAAGAAACGTAGGCGAACAGCCCACCGGCGTGGAAAAGCGGAAAAACGCACAGGTAAGTATCGTCGTGCGCCAGATCGTGGATCACGGTGTTGAGAACGTTCCAGGCTACCTGGCGATGGCTGATCTGCGCGCCTTTGGGCAGACCGGTGGTGCCGCCGGTGAAGAGCAGGCAGGCAATATCTTCTTTGGTGACGCGGTCATTGATAACCGGCGTGTCGGGTGCGCTTTGCAGCGTGCTCTCAAAATGCAGGCTGTTGGCGATGCCCTGGCCCTCGATGTGTAGATAGCAGGGGATGCGGTAGCCCGTAGCATGGATGGCCTTTTCGATTTCGCGCACACTGTCGATGAAATCGTCGGAGTAGATCAGCACTTTGGGCTGCGTATCTTCGATCAGGGCAATAAGTTCGCGCCAGTGTAGCCGCCAGTTGAGTGCTGTATGGATAGCGCCCAACTTGCCGCAGGCATAAAACGAATCGAGATGTTCAATGCCATCGCGCGCCAAAATGGCTACCCGGTCGCGAAATCCGACTTTTGCGGTATCGCTTAACCAGTTTGCCAGCCGGTTGACGCGCTGGTTCCACTGTTTATAGGTCAGCCGCAGTTCGGGGTCTTTGCCAGCATCAATGATCGCCAGCGTGTCTGGGGAATAAATTTCTCGCCGTCCGAGATAATCGCCAATGTACATGGGAACCTCCGGTTGGTGGGAAGAAAGAAGTGGGAAGTGGAAGGCAGCTTCTCACTTTATGCCGGTAGACTGTTAATGAGCGCATAAATCATACGCCTGAGTTCGAGAATTTGAACTTCGATTTCCGTACCAGCTTCTTTTTCTATATACCCTAATTCTTGGGCAATCACAATTTGAGTATCTACTTCGGAAAGGGATGCTTGAGCGATAAAGAGAAAACGTCGAAAATCAGGGGTTGAATTTCGCGTTTGTCCCTCTGCGATATTCGATGGAACAGAAACGACAGACCGTTGAAGCTGACTTGTCAGACCATAAAGTTCATGCTTCGGAAAAGTCCTTGTCACCAAATATACTGTTTTGACAAGTTCAATGCCCTTTTGCCAGACTTTCAACTCACGATAATTCAAAATTTTCTTGCTCATTAATTACTTCCCACTTCCTACTTTATACCTCAAACTTTACGGATTTCGCCTGTAAAAATGCCCTCACCACCGGCCAGAAAATATCCGGGCGTTCCATATAGGTCATATGGCCGCAATCCGGGATCATGATCTGGCGGCTGTTGGGCAGAATATCGACCATTTTGCTCTGCTGCCAGGGCGGGATGGCGCGGTCTTGCTCGCCGGTGAGAATCAGCGTGGGGGTTTGCACGCCGCGGTACGCCTCCGGGTTGGTATCTATATTCTCGAAGTAGGGATTCTGGGCCTCGGTCAGACGCACCAGACAATATTTTTTATCTTTATAACGGTCATAAAATTTATAGCGCCCGGCATCCATTGCTGCGCCGTAAATTTTGCGCGAGATATTTTCGCCAAAGGTCTTCTCGTAGAGATATTGGGTGTAAATATCGAAGACTTCATCTGTAGAATGATAGAAACGCAGCGAAATATCCTGATACATTTGGAAAAGCGTTTCGCGCGTAAGCAGAATGCCGGAGAGAATCAATGTATGCAGGCGATCCTGATGCAGGCGGCCTAACTCGGCCCCGATGAAACCGCCATACGAAACCCCGATGGGGTGAACTTTATCAACCCCGGCGGCATCCATCACCTCGATGAGATAGTCGGCGAATTTGTTGATGAAATAGGGTTCATCTTTTTGTGAAGATTGCCCTTGCCCAAAATAGTCATAGAGCAAGATGTCATAATCGGGATACAAAAATGGCACGGTGCGATACCACGACTTGGTGAGCATCGCCAGACCGTTGAGAAAGACAACAACTTCCTTCTCACCGTTACCGAAATATTCCCAGTAAATCTGGCGTGTGCCATCTTCTACCGGCACAAATCCGCTGCGAGTGGGGGTCAGTTTATCGTTTTCAACCATAGTTAGCCTGCTGTCCATTGCCAGACCGAGGCCGCCATGCTAATGCCGCCGCCGCTGGCGCAGAAGAGTATCTTCTCGCCGGGTTTCGGGCCGCGCCCCTGCTTGATAGCATCATCCAGCGCCATAATCACACACGGCGAGCCGGTATAGCCCCATTTGTGCATCACCCAATGTGTTTTTTCGATGGGCTGGCCGAGTAAATCGATCATATACTCGATGGTACGCAAATTAAGCTGCGTGAAGAGGTAAAGATCAATATCATCAAAGGAGAGCCCCACTTTATCGAGCGCGCCTTGCATCAATTTGGGCCAGTATTCAGTATTGAAGGTCTTGGGGAATTTTTTGACAAACTCGACGACGGGTTTGCCATGCTCGGCGATATTCTCTGCTGTAGCGGGACGGGAGGCCCCCCCGCAGTAGATGCCCAAAGCGTCGTGATATTCACCCTTGGCGAGCAGGTTGCTTGCCAGAAACCCCGGGGAGTCACCTACCCCCAGCAGGGCCGCACCCGCTCCATCGGCGAAGAGATTGGCGGTCTTTTTATCGGCCTGATTGATATAGCGGCTCATGCCATAGCCCCCGGCCACCAGTACATAGCGAAAACTGTCTTCCGTGGCGAGATAGCGCGCCCCCTGATCGAGGGCCGTGACCCATCCGGCGCAGGCGCTGTTGACATCGTAGCAGCCCGCTTTCACCGCGCCAAGCTTGTGCTGCACGACAATCGATGTGCTGGGGGAGAGATAGTCGGGGGTGTCGGTGGAAACGATAATCAGGTCTATTTCTTCGGGTGCTACCCTGGCTTTTTGTAAGGCTTTGCGGCTGGCTTCGACGATTAAATCCGAAGTGGTTTGTTCCGGCGACATCCAGCGGCGTTCAACAATGCCAACATTATCGAGCAGCCATTGGCTGGTTGATTCGCCGAGCATCTGGTCAATTTCGGCGTTGTTCACAACCCGTTCGGGTACATAACTGCCCGTAGAGAGAATTTGTGCAGTTCGTGTCATTTTTTAAGTGCCGACAACGATGCCGCCATCCACGCGCAGGGTGACGCCGGAGATAAAGGCAGCCTCATCGGAGGCGAGGAAGAGGAAGGCGTTGGCGATGTCGACGGGTTCGCCCATACGGCGCATGGGCGTTTTTGCGATCATGCCGTCGAGCACTTTTTCGGGCATTTGCTTGACCATTTCGGTGAGCGTGAAGCCCGGTGCGACGGCGTTGACGCGGATCTGATGGCGGCCTAGTTCGCGCGCCCAAACTTTGGTCATGCCGATCACCCCGGCTTTGGAGGCCACATAATTGGTTTGCCCAAAGTTGCCATCCAGCCCGACGATGGAAGTTGTGTTGAGGATAGCGCCGCCGCCTTGCTGGATCATATAGGGGGCGACAGCCTGGGCGCAGTTGAAAACGCCCTTCAGGTTGACATCAATTACCAGATCGAAATTGGCTTCCGACATCTGGCTGACGAGTTCGCCTTCTTTCACCTTTACGAATAGCCCGTCACGCAATACGCCAGCATTGTTGATGATGACATCGATGCGGCCATACTTCTCGACGGCAGCATCCACCCAGTTTTGCACATCCTGCCGGTCGGCCACGTCTACTTTGTAGAAATCCGCCCCGAGTTCTGCAGCCGTTTTTTGACCAGCATCCTCTACGAGGTCGGCAATGACAACTTTTGCCCCTTCCTCGACAAAACGCTTTGCGGTCGCTTTGCCTATTCCGGCAGCCCCTCCGGTGATCAGACATACTTTATCTTTCAGGCGCATACTTATCTCCTTAAAAAGTAATCTATTTGATTGATGGGAACGTATTGTTGGATGAAATTTTCGGCTTCATCCCAACATTTAAATACAAGCTCTTCGTCGCTCTGAATATGGCGGATCGCCCCTCGATAGGCGAGTGGTTCTGCATCTGCCTCAGGTTGGTTATGAACAAAGCGAATGATAAATGAAACGATATTGGTTTTCGGTGCATCTTCCATAGGGTTTGCTCACAGAATGGTTCCAGGTTTTGCGATTGAAATGGTATTGTGAGTAACTTGTATTCAAGATAACAAAGGTGCGTAACGCAGTAGTTACAAATGGATAATAAATAAGGCTTGCGCATATTCTCACCCCCCAACCCCCTTATTTTTGAGATATTTTTCATCGTGTTGCGTAAGTCCTAATAAAAAACTTTGCGGAGCAAGTCGCAAAGGGTCAAGAAGGTATGCAATCTGTGATTATTCATTATCCGTCAGGCGACGGTAGAGTTCCTCTGTCTCTGGGGCAGGGCGAACATCGAGTTCTTTATTCAGTGTTTCCAGGCAGCGCTGATAGGTTCGGGCGACCTGGCCGTGATCGCCAAGTTGATCGTAGGCCAGCATCAAATAGCGGTAGGCGCGTTCCCAGCAATTGTCATAACTCAAAATCTGTTGGCATAGCTCGATTGTTTCCTCGAGGTTGTTCTCTTTGAGACTTAACTCGCAGTATTGATCGGCTGTTCGTAGATATAAAACGGATAGCTGTTCTCTCTCTGCCGCGGCCCAGGTTTCATAGCGAGCATTCGGCAGGTATTCGCCCCGATAGATGTCTAAAGAAGTTTTCATCAACGCCATTGCCTGTTGGGGATTTTCTGGCAGAATGTTTTCGGACTGGCGAATTTTTTGTAAAAATTGCGCTGAATCTAGCCAGATATCGGCTTCGGGCCGCAAAGTATATGAAGTGCCTACGCGCACGATATACGTCGATTCGCTTCCAGCCTCTCTATTGGGTTCGAGAACATTGTATAAGGTGTTTAGTGCAACCTTGAAGTTGCGTTGCGATGTCTCTGGATCCATGCCCGGCCAGAGATGTTCGCATAACTGATCGCGATTAAGTGGATTTTGACGGTATGTGAGCAAAATTTGAAAAAGTTGGCGTGTTTTTTCGCGCCGCCATCCGTTGTGCGCGATTTCTTGTTCCCCGCGCCAGGCTTGAAAAGCTCCCAGTGTGTGCACTTTTAGTTGATAGCCAGGGTGACTTTTTATCTCGCTTAACCCCAGGGCGTTGAGTAATTTTTTGGGATAGGTACCCTCCCAACCATGCTCGCGCGCCAAAATGAGCAATGGTACTGCTAATCGCTCATCGGGAAGGCCCAGCAGGGTTGGGCGCGTAAAGAGATAATCATATGTGTGTTGGCGGCAGGTTGTCAGTAAATCGGGCAGGGTTTGCGAGATGCGTTCAAGATCATTTTGACGATACCAACCCAAACATAACCATAATCGGGCGGCATTGGCTCCAAATGGGTCGCTGCACTCGCGAAAACCACGCACGGCCTGCCCTAACCAATCGGCGGCTTCTTCGTATAGCTCGGCGAGAATCAGGTTGGCCCCCATCGTCAAGCGCGCCAGGGAGGCATTCCACTCATCCCCGGCCAGATTAGCAAGCTCAATGCCTTCGTGAGCGGCCTTCCTGGCTTCGGTTAAATTTTCTTGAGACCCATACGTTCGGCAAAGCCCCCAGCAAGCTTCTACTCGTAAACGCGGGATAGCTAAAGTTCGACTAATTTCAATGGCCTTTTCGAATTGTTCTCTGGATTGTGCATACTCTTTGGTTTCAGAAAGCAGCATCAAAGCATGGCCTAAGCGCATATGTCCGACTGCGGTTACAAAGGGAGAATTAAATTCTTCGCCGCGCTGAATGCCCTCAAGAGCGGATTGATAGGCTTTTTTGGCATCCCCTTGCATGGCATATATAATGGATAGCAGGAGTTGGGTTTCTCGATGAGCGCGCGGCGTATGAACGGGGTCGTGCTGTTCCGTTTCAGCTAATTCTTCTAATTGTTTTTTGGCTTCAGCGAGGCGGCCGGTTCGCAAAAGAACCCGGATGCGTAATTGTGAATCGGCTGGGCCTTCTCGTACTAGCGCTTCGGCTTGCTGGTGTAATTTTTCCGCATCTTCAACTTTCCCCGCATTGAGCTTATTCTCGGCGAGTAATTGATAGAGCCGGGCTTGTGATTCGCGGTCTGCGGTGCCATCACTGATCCTCAAGGCTTGCTGCAAGAGTTCTTCGGCGCGGCTGGGGCTGACCGTGTCTAAATAAACACGCGCCTGACCGCGCAGTGATCTGCCTAAACCGTCCGAAAGACCCCGTTCTGTGCAGAGTGTTTCAGCTTGTTGATACCATCCAAGCGCCTCTTGGAAGCGGCTGTGCAAACGTGCCAGATCGCCAAGGTAGGAAAGCAAAGCAGGATGTTGGTGGAGGGTTTCTGGAGACAGATTGTCGAGATGGGCAGCCAGAGTATCGAGGCGTCCCGTAGCTAATAGGCGGGCGCCAAAAGAGTTGAGTAGATTTGCAGCCTGGTTCTCGTCTTCGGCAAGAAATAGATGATAAATGGCTGTGTCGAAGTCAGCATATTTTTGGTAGTAGAGAGCCGCGCGTTGGTGCCAAGCCTGGCGTTGCTTTGCATCCGTTTGTCCGCGCAGGTAACGATGGAAGATATGGTGGTAGCGCAGCCCTCCTTCGCCAAGATCAACCACAAATAATTCATGCCGCCGCAGATAATCCAGAAGCGCCTCGCTGTCTGAAGCATCACGCAGCGCATCGCAGGCGCTGGGGGTCATCACGCGCAAGCTTGCTGAGATGCGTAAGAATTCCTGAATATCTTCGGGTTGCCGCTGCATGACTTCCTGAGTGAGCACTTCAAAAAGGCTACCTAGAGATTTTCCGCCCCGGTTCATCACTTCATCAATGGAGGCCACCGCGCCACTGCGCAAGCTTTGCCAGGCCAGTTGCAGGGCAATCGCCCAGCCTTCTGTCAGTTGTGTCAGACTATCAACTTCAGATTCTGTCAGCTTATAATCGTATTGTTGGGCGAACAAGACGGAAATTTCATCCCGATTGAATTTTAGGATATTATGATCAATCGAAAGTACATCGCCGCGCACCTGCCAGCGCGATAAATTTGGGAGTTGTACCGGCAGGCGCGACGAAAGCAGTACTCTCAAATCGGAGGGCGCCAGGCCGATTAGCCGGTCTAGCGCATGGGCGATTTCTGGGACATCGGCTACCAGGTGAATATCGTCTAATACCAGAATTGTCGGTTCGGTGAGGCTACTGCTGAGAGCGTTCAGATATTGGTGGATTATTTCTACGATCGGTAGCGGATCCTGAATATTATCCCAACCTTCGATGAGCGGGATGGGGAGATTGTCGATGTGCGGTAGAGCTAATTGGGTGGCGTGGAGCAGGTGGAGTAGAAAGACAAATAAATCATTGTCGTCTTCGGTGATTTGATACCAGATAATTGGCCTATCGCCCTGGGCCAAAGATGTGAGAGCTGTGCTTTTTCCGTACCCGGCGCTGGCATGGAGCAATGTTAGACGATAGTGAATAGCTTCACCCAGCGCAAGTGCCACTCGCTGACGATAGAGATCGCGCACCGATGGGGTGGGAGGCGTTATCTTTGTCCGGATGACTTGAGGAATTAGCATAGATAGGTTTATATTTGAAACCAGGAAAAAAAGATAGATGAATTATAACGGAAGATAGATTTCCAAGGAAAATATTCAGCGAGTTACCTGGTTTTTAGTGGTAAGATCACCTAAATATATTTTTTCCCGTGAGTGCCACGATGATGAAATTACAACCTCATAGCCGATTGCTTTTTATTGGCGATTCAATTACCGATTGTGGGCGCAAACGGCCCGTTGGTGAAGGCGTGTTTGACCAGGCGCTTGGCGACGGTTTTGTCAGCCTGGTTGATGCTGCCCTTACAGCCGTGTACCCAGACTACGCTATTCACACCCTCAATATGGGCATTTCAGGCAATACGATCCGTGATCTGGAATCTCGCTGGCAAACCGATGTGCTTGATCTACAACCCGACTGGTTGGTGATAAAAATCGGGATCAATGATGTCTGGCAGCATCTCAGTCAAACGTGGTGGCCGGAAGAAAATATCTCGCTGGATGGGTACGCGCAAATTTTGGATAAACTTGCCCGGCAGACTCGCCCGCAATTGCGTGGCCTGATCGTGATGACGCCCTACTTCCTGGACATCAATCGCCAGGAACCGATGCGGGCCATGATGGATCAATTTGGGGCCGCGGCGAAAGAAGTCGCTGCGCGCCATCAAGCATTGTTGGTAGACACTCAGGCTGCTTTTGATGCAGTCCTGCAATCGATGGATCCCATGCAATTGGCAATGGATCGTGTACATCCCAATCTGGCTGGTCATATGATTTTGGCGCGCGCTTTTTTGCGGGAAATCCAATTTAAGTGGGAGCGCTGACCCTCCAATCGGATTTGTATTCAGGAGTAGAAAATAGCTTATGGTGATTATTCAGGCTACAGAAGCATGGCGTACCGTTCATCCCGGAGCCGCGATCGGTTTGCTGGAACTTTCGAACGTGGCGAATGAAACGGCATCGCCCCCGCTCAATCAGCGCAAAAAACAAATCGAAGCGCAAATCAGAGCTAATTACGAGACGTTTTCGCGGCGGGATTTTTTGTCACTGCCTGTAATGGCAGCATATAAACAATACTACCAGGGCTTCAAGAAAACCTATCATGTGTTGTTACAAGTTGAATCGATTGCGCTTAAGGGGAAGAAACTGCCCAATGTGTCACCGTTGGTTGATTCGAATTTTATCGCCGAGGTGGAAACCTTCGTTCTGACCGCCGGGCATGATGTGGATCGATTGCAGGCGCCGCTTTGGGTGGATGTTTCGCGGGACGCAGACCAGATTACCCAGATGAATGGTGAAACCCGGGTAATCCGTGCCGGAGATATGATTATGCGCGATGCGAAAGGGGTCAGTTGCTCCGTGATCTACGGGCAGGATAATCGCTCGGCGATTTCAGCAGCGACAACGCATGTTCTCTATGTGGCATACGCTCCATCAGGTGTTAATGTGGAATTTGTTGAAACGCAGCTGAGAAAGATTAAAGAGAATATTCGCCTGTTCTCTCCGAATGCCACCGTGGAGCAGCAGCGGTTAATTATTGCATAGTGGAAACGAAATCGGCAACAGAACGTGCGCTATAATCAACGCGCGATGTTCACTCACTTACACACCCATTCCTATTACTCCTTCCTGGATGGAATTCCTTCACCGGTGCAACTGGTGCAAGCGGCTGTTCAGCAGGGCATGCGAGCACTGGCGCTGACCGATCATCATGGTCTGACCGGCGCGATTGAATTCTATGATGCTTGCCAACAAGTGGGTATCAAACCAATTCTGGGTATTGAGTTAGTCGTCAATCATAATTTAGGTCAGGGCAACTTGATTTTATTGGCGATCGATCAAACCGGCTGGGCTAGCTTGTGCCGCTTGAGCAGCATCGTTCAGTCTGCGCATCATCGTGATCCAAATAACGGCATCAACTTTGCACGATTTGCTGAAAATACCGCTGGCCTGATTTGTTTGAGTGGGGGAAAGCGCGGATTAGGGCAGCATCTAATTGACAAAAGCCAGGCCGAATCTACCCTCGCCTTTTTCGGTGAACTTCAAAATATTTTCCCCCAATCCCTGTATATCGAACTCCAATCGCAGCGCCCCGCCGATAGACACGATCTGCATAATTTAACAACGATCGCCGAACAACTCAAGCTGCCTGTTGTCGCCACGAATAATGTTCATTATCTTAATCCTGAACAGGCCAGACTTCAACGCACACTGACGGCCATGCGCTTGAATATAACATTGGATGAAATTCCACCCGATGCCCCCCCGCCCCTCGGCTCTCACTTTGCATCGGCTCAGGAGTTGGCTGAGCGTTTCGCGGAATACCCTGCCGCAATTACAAATACGCAAGAAATCGCTGCGCGCTGTAACTTGGAACTCCCTCTCGGCGTGCCTCATTACCCAGAGATTCCGCTTGCATCTGGGGAAACTGCCGTGGGGCGGTTGCGAAAATTGGCTGAGCAAGGTGCCAAACAGCGCTATGGTGAGATCACGCCTGAAATCCAATCCCGATTGGACTATGAATTAGCCGTTATTGGAGAGAGAGACTACGCGCCGCTATTTATCATTGTGCAGGAGATTCTGGAATTTGCGCGCCGTACAAATGTCCCGACCTCCTCGCGTGGCTCAGCCGCATCTTCTTTAGTGGCGCACTGCTTGGGCATCACGTCACCCGACCCACTGGCCTTGAATCTGTATTTCGAGCGTTTTCTCAACCCGGCGCGTTCTTCTCCGCCCGATATTGATACCGATTTGTGCTCGCTTCGCCGGGATACTGTCATCCGGCACGTGTATGAACAATACGGCGAAGACCGGGTTGCAATGGTGGCAACAATCAACCGTTTTCGCCGCCGCTCGGCATTGCGTGAAGTTGCCAAAGCGCATGGTCTCTCGCCGAAAGAGATCAAAACCTTGGTGGCAGATTTGCCTTCACGGGGCTGGGGGCCACCTTCTCGTCGAGACGCGCGGGCGGCGGATGACCCTTATCAAGCATTGCAAGCGCAATTCCCAAATCAGCGATACAAAGCCATCTTCAAAGACGCGCAGGCTTTGCTAAAATTCCCGCGGCATTTATCTGTTCATCCGGGAGGTGTAGTGATTACCCCAGGGCCGATCACCGACCTGGTTCCCACACATCTGGCGAGCAAGGGGATGCTGATTACCCAATTTGATCTGGAATCCATTGAACGCATGGGATTGGTCAAGATCGATTTGTTGGGCACGCGCGGCCTGACAGTGTTGGGGAATGTCGCCGACCGCATTCAATCCTGGCGACGGCGAGAATTTGGGAGCGGCCTGGATGTGCTGGATGCCATCCCCGAAGATGATCCCAAAACTGTTGAGTGGGTGCGTTCATCACAAACCATTGGCTGCTTTGCTATCGAAAGCCCCGGTATGCGAGCCACGCTGAAAGAAATTGATGCCCACTCTCTGGATGATATTATGATTGCTCTGGCGCTCTACCGGCCTGGCCCGCTGACCGGAGGGCTTAAAGATGCCTTCGTGCAACGCCATCTGGGAAACGCCCGCATTGAACATATTCATCCGGCCTTAGCGCCATTATTAGAAAATACCCATGGCGTAATCTTGTATCAGGAGCAGGTGTTGCGGATAGCCAGCGAACTGGCCGGGTTGAGTCTGGCCGATGCCGATTTGCTGCGCCGGGCGATGAGTCATTTTGACCCTGGCGACCGCATGAAGACCCTCAAGCAGCGTTTTCTCGCCGGAGCATTGGAGAAGAGCGCCGTTCCTCCGGCAATTGCGGGAGGAATTTGGGATATGATGGCTGCCTTTGCGGGTTATGGTTTCCCCAAAGCCCATGCGGCTTCGTATGCGCAGGTTGCCTGGCGATCCGTCTGGTGCAAAGCGCATTATCCGGCGGAATTCATGGCGGCTGTGCTGGCGGGTTGGGGAGGGTATTACCGGCAACCGGTTTATCTGAATGAAGCCCGGCGTTTGGGGCTGACCTTGCGAGGGCCGCATATCCATCACGCCCAACGCCAATTCACCGTTGTCTACCCCAAAGGAATGCCGGTATTATATATGGGACTTGACCAGGTGAGCGGTCTATCCCGGCGTACGCAACAGCGTATTTTGGCTGAACGACCTTTTCGCTCGCTGGAAGATTTTTTAACCCGCGTGGACCCTCGCCTCCCGGAAGTCGAAAACCTGATTCGGATTGGCGCGTTGAGCGGCCTGGGTACGATCCCAGATTTATTGGCGAAAATCCAGGTTGGTGGCTGGCGCTACGCTCAACCACCGCTGTTCAAGCTTGGCGAGCATGTGGATGCAGAGGATTGGGACTTGCCCACGCGCATGGACGCGCAGAAAACCATCCTCGGAGCCAGTGTCGATGCGCACCCCCTTGAACTGGTTTCTGCCCAACTCCAGAAACTGGATACCCAGACTACGCTCGAAGCCGCGGGCAGGCTTGAAGAGCAAATTGCTGTCGCCGGGGTTCGTCAAACAGCGCAGCGTTTTCACAGCCTCAACGGAAAAAACTACTATATGGTCGAATTGCTCGATCGGGATGGAGTCTTGCCCGTCCGGATGACAGTGCCTTTTTACAGCCATCATCGCAGGATGCTTTCCACGGATCAGCCGGTTGTCGTTGAGGGGCGAATGATCAAAAGTCAGGAAACTGGAGCCGTGATTCTGGACGCGCAAAAGTTATGGCCTTTAGCGGCCAGATAAGCGAAGCCCGTGGTAAACTTACTGCCGCTGTGCGAAATCTGGAAGACGCTATGAGAAAACAGACTCTCTATCCACTCACGTTTACGCCTGTACTCAAAGACTATATCTGGGGAGGCCGTAATCTTGAAAAATGGGGGCGCGAATTGCCTCCGGAAGGTGTGATCGCCGAAAGCTGGGAGATCGCCGGGCATCAAGATGGCACCACCGTTGTCGCCAACGGCTTGTTAGCCGGAAAACCGATCACAGACCTCCTGACTGAATTGGGCACTGATTTGATAGGATCCAACAGCGCTTCGTCATCGGACAGTCGCAAATTTCCTTTGTTGGTGAAATTACTCGATGCCAATCGGCCCCTATCTGTACAGGTGCATCCCGATGATGCCTATGCACAGACCCACGAGGGCGGTGAAATGGGCAAAACGGAAATGTGGGTCGTTCTCCACGCCGAGCCTGGGGCCGAACTAATTTTGGGCGTAAAAAACGGAACCACCCCTCAAAATTTTCGCCGGTCGATTGAAACAGGCCGGGTAGAGAAATATCTCCATCGATTGAGTGTGCAAATGGGCGATCATATTTGTGTCCCTGCCGGAACATTGCACGCGATTATGGATGGCGTACTGATTGCCGAAATACAGCGAAATTCCAATATAACTTACCGGGTATTCGATTGGAATCGTCCGGGAGTTGATGGCAAACCGCGCCCCCTGCATGTGGATAAGGCGATGGACGTGATCAACTTCGATCAAGTAGAGCCCGGCTTGCGCTCTCCCTGGTTGATTGCCGCAGAGCAAGGGATCCGCCGCCTGGGGCTGTGCCGCAATCAACACTTTGTTACCGAGCGCATCGAAATGCTGCCTGGGGCGGTGTATCAGGGCGAATGCACGGGGGAAACCATGGAAATATGGGGCCTGATTGCAGGCCGCGCAACCATCAACGCCATCGAATTTCAGGCTATCCGCTTCGTGTTACTCCCTGCCGCTTTGGGCAAGTTCACCATCCAGGCTACCTCAGAAACTACGTTTTTGCGTACCTACATCGAGAAAGTAAAATCAAGCTGATTCGCAAAAATCTTGACAGGATTTTTCTTAGGGGAGTTTAATCCCCGCGCCTACCTCAATACCGTGCTCCTCACAATGATTATTTCCTTCAGGGTTTGTGAAGTCAAAATCCTGAAATGCCAGACATTTTAATTCCAATTCCGCCTCTTCCAAATAGCGCATCACAGGGCTGCCTTCAGCTTCTCCGCTGGCAATATAATCGTATACCTGTTCGGTCGAGAGAATGCTGCGTCCATTGATTTCGGCGGCATCTTCGGTTTTGAGGTTATTAAGTGTCAATACGATAGTTATTTCTAGCCACTCTGCTTGGGTGGTATCTTCGAAATGATACAGGATTGTATCTCGAATTGGCGCCATAATCGTGAAGATGCGAGCAACCTCACGTAGGTTGAGATCTGCCTGGTAATCATCTGTGAGAATGAGTTGTTCACCGCCCTGGAGGGGTGTGCCGCGCGGGGTAAGCATATTCCCGTTTTCGTCAACAATCCGATTGTAGCCGTAGGAAATCAGGCTTGCATCCAGCATATGTTCCCCGCCTTCTCTGATCAAAGGTTCGCCCGTGCGGATACTGGTCAGGCCATACGACCAGAGCTGCGTCAGATCAAGCGCTTCACTGGCTGCCGTTGCGATTGGCGCAATGGGTTCAGAATCGGGGGCGTGGGTTGGTTCGGCTTCGATGGTAGCAGAATCGGGCTGCTGATCCTCCACGGTTGTCATAACGGGCTGCGGATTCGAACAGCCACCAACGATAAAAACCAATACCAGTAAGTAGGTTACTCTCTTCATTGCATATTTTCCTTTGGGGCTAAGGGGGTTGGATTGTTCAGGTGAACTAAGCCAATTATTTTAAAGATGACCTCCGAGATTTTCCGGCAGAAGTGCCGAAATGGACGGGCATTGAGTTAAATTTCGGAGGTCTGAATTGGATTAAAGAAACTTTCCATCAACTAATTCGGTGCGATGCGAGGCCGTGTTATTGCGAAAGTGGCAATTGAATCACAAACTCGCTGCCTTTTCCAACGCCCTCGCTGCTGACGTTAAGCTCCCCGTTGTGGGCTTCCACGATGGCGCGGCTGATCGCAAGCCCCAGGCCTGTGCCGCCGGTTTCGCGGGTGCGGGCAGGGTCGGCGCGGTAGAAACGATCAAAGATGTGGGGCAGGTGTTCTGGTGGGATGCCTTCGCCGGTATCGCTGACGCGCAAGAAAAAATGCTCCGGGCGTTGCTCAGCCTGCACAGTGATCGTTCCGCCTTCGGGGGTGTGTTGGATGGCATTATTTAATAAATTATGCAACACTTGGGTCAGGCGGGCCTGATCGGCGCGTGCCTGTGGGCGCTGCCCCAAAATTTCTACGCGCAGAGTAAGGTTTTTTTGCTCGGCGATAGTGCGAAAAACGGCGGCAATATCCTGCACCCAGGCAACGACATCCAGGTTTGAGATATTTAATGATAACTCCCGGGCCTCGGCTTGAGCCAGTTCGCGCAGATCGTCCACCAAACGCGCCAGATGCCGGGTCTGGTCGTAGAGCCGGGCAATTTCAGCTTTATCCAACTCGTAGACATCATCGAGAATAGCTCGTAAATTGCCCTGGATTACCGAGATGGGTGTGCGCAGTTCGTGAGCCACATCGTTGAGTAAATTCCCGCGTAGGGTTTCGGCTTGCTCCAATTGAGAAGCCATCTCGTTGAATGCCAGAGCTACGGTTTTGATTTCGTCAGAGCCGCGCGCTTCAACGCGTTGGCTGAAATCTTGCCCGGCGATGGCTTTGGCGGCATCGGCGAGTTTATTGAGGGGCGCAGTCAGGCCGCGCGTGCTGAGTACCCCGATGGTTACGCCGAGGGCGGTTATCGCAGCAAAAAATTTTAAGAACTCTGGAGCGAAATCTCGCCCGGCGATTCGGATAAAAGATTCGGGGCGGTAGACCAGGCGCTCGTCGGAATCGCTATTGAAGGCATGCATCCCGCCGGGGCCACCGGGCATCCCAAAATTACGCGTGGCGATCCCGATCATCATCGGAATCATAATTAAAAAAATGACGATTCCCACAAAGGTCAGGCTGATCCGTATCCATAGACGATTCATTAAATATTCTCTTCCATACGATAGCCCACGCCGTACACAGTCTGGATATAAGTAGGGGTTGTGGGGTCGGGTTCAATTTTGCGGCGCAAATTTTTAATATGACTGTCCAGGGCGCGCCCCATACCTTCGAAACCATAGCCCAAAGCTCTATCCATCAATTCATCACGGGTAAAAACATAACCGGGATGTTCCATCAATACGCGTAGCAGTTCGAATTCGGAAGGCGTAAGCTCAATCAGGCTACCGCCACTTTTTACCTGATGTTTGCCAGTATCGAGGCTCAGCGTGCCCACTTGAAAAACCTGCGGTACGCTGGTGCCGCGCTCCAGGGAACTTCGCCGCAATAGTGCACGCACGCGGGCCACCACTTCGCGCGGGTTGAAGGGTTTTGTGATATAGTCATCGGCTCCGATTTCCAGGCCGACAATTTTATCGCTGTCTTCAACACGTGCCGTGAGCATGATGATCGGTAGTCCGGAAAGGTGCGCGTCGCCGCGGATAATGCGGGTGATGTCCCAACCATCGCGGTCAGGGAGCATTAAATCGAGCACAAGCAGGTCGGGTTTCTCGCTGCGCAGGGCGTGCAGCGCGGTTTCACCGTCGTAGGCGCTGCGCACAGCGTACCCGGATTTTTCCAGGTAAGAGCGCACCAGACGCACTATTTCTTTATCGTCGTCAACTACCAGAATTCGTTCCATGGGTAGCACCATTATATCCAACTCTGACTCTGTTGGCACGCAGAGCTTAGA
>JACKQG010002743.1_pt1 | contig 22483 bp, 15 predicted proteins | sample 8237621 | NCBI WGS metagenome assembly JACKQG01 (sample SAMN15677084, study PRJNA649215) | marine metagenome | biome: marine; feature: Black Sea; material: saline water; isolation source: suspended particulate matter (SPM) from the Black Sea western gyre | collected 2013-06-09/2013-06-10 | depth... | reverse complement strand
TGTTGTTTTGCAATATTAAGAATGCTATTCGTGTAATCGCAAGGGCGGCTTTGAACAGAGCTGTTATAATCCATCCACTTATATCCTTTTTTATCGATGGCAATAAAAATAGAGGCAATGGAAAAGTTCACTTTCAAATATTTATTGGTAACTACACCTTCATCAATCAGTTTTCGCATGGCATCAGTAAACAGCTCAGTATGAATGCCTATGTTTTTTATTCCTTTTTCAATAATAGCATCTGTTACAGCTTCAGGCACTTCTCCAATACCGTATTGTAGCGTACATCCATCTGAAATAAACAGTTCCGTTACAAGACGTCCTATCTTTTTCGCAGTTTCATCAGCCTTGTGAACCGGACTCAAAGGTATAGAATAATCAGTATCAATCAGGAAATCTATTTCCGATTCATGCAATGTGGTTCCCAGCACAAAAGGCATTTGAGCATTTCTTTCAGCGATTACAAGTCCGCCGGATGCTTGCGCCGATTGAACGGCTGACTGAACACCCTCCACCGTTGTGCCGTAACTATAATTGCCTCCATTGTCGGGCCCGCTAACCGAAAGCAGGCAAATATTTGGCTTTAGGTATTCGCGCACCTGGTGTGGTATATCGGAAAGGTGCATCAACTGATAAGTAGCCAGTCCTTTGTTAAGTGGCTCTCTTGAATAGGGTCCCGAGAAAATGATTCGGTGAGTAATCCTCCGGCAGGCTTGATTGCTGAATAACTCTTGTATGTTTCCAAGTAAAAGAACGCTAAGAAGTTCAACATCACGGATGGATGTGTCTTTTGCTAATTGGTTTAGCAATGTTTGCGGTGCGGCTGCATTGCCCGATGTGTACATAACACTTCCCGGCATAATATTGAATGAATTAATAGCTTCTTCAACTTTGCTTACTATTTTCATAGGTTTTATTTTAAATAAATATCTGCATGATTTATACTGAAAACATTCAATACATCAGTTAATTTTTCAATTACGATACAACCTGATTTTTTTAACCGTTTAAAAGATTGATGACCATTGGCAATGAGAAGACAATATATTCCTAAGTCTTTAGCCACTTCGTAATCGTGAATGGTATCACCGATAAGACATGTTTTTGTCAGGTCAAGATTGAGTTCAGTAACAAGCTTTCTTGCATTATCCAGTTTACTTACGGCATAATAGTTTTCAATACCTGATATCTTATCGAAGTATTCATAAATACTTTTTTCTTTAACAGATTTAATAAGGGATTTGTGTTCCATAGCTGAAACCATAAGTTGCTTGTAATTATTTCTTTTAAAAGCTTTAAGAACAGGGATAACTTCCGGAAAAATTACAGCATCTTTCAGTTTTTCGTGATAAAGATCAATAAATTCAATGGCAATTTTATCAAAAGGTTCATACGTAAAATTGAATCCGGCTTTTATATAATATTCCTTCACCGGAAATGTAAAGATATCTTTATATATATCTCCGGTTAAAGGCTTGTGCTTTCTGTTTGTAAGCAAAACATTGATCGAATCTATACAGATTTCAATGTCATTAAGCAGCGTTCCGTTCCAGTCCCATATAATAGTATCAATGTCGTTCATAATTAAATTTGGTTATTTATTCAGCAAAATTAATTAATTTTAGCCCTGATAATTATTATTATAGAATTGTTATTTTTGGACTTTTAAATTAAATCTATGATTTTAATAGCAGATAGCGGCGCCTCAAAATCCGATTGGGTACTGATAGATGACACAGGTGAAAAAAAGAATTTCCAAATGGTTGGATTAAATCCTTATTATATCGATGCAAAAGAGATCGTGAATATTCTAAGCAAAGAATTGATTCCTTTCGTCGACGTTAAAAAGGTTAACCAGGTTATATTTTATGGAGCCGGTTGTTCATCTGTTTTTAAGAGCATGACTATTGAAGAAGCACTAACCAAACTTTGCAGAAATGCTGAAATAATCATAGAGTCGGATATGCTTGGTGCAGCAAGAGCACTTTTTGGAGAGAAAGAAGGTATTGCCTGTATTTTAGGAACAGGATCCAATTCCTGTTATTACGATGGAGAAAAAATCGTGGAAAATGTAACATCCCTTGGTTATTTCTTCGGTGATGAAGGAAGCGGCGCCCACATGGGAAAGAATTTCCTTAAGGATTATTTACTTGGAAAGCTTCCTGAAGATATTGATGCAGCTTTCAGGAAAGACTATAATTATACCCGCGATAATATCTTAGATGCAATTTATAACTTTCCATTCCCCAACCGGTATCTCGCTTCTTTCTGTAAATTTTATACCGATCATCTTTCAAATAAGTATATTTTTGAATTGGTAAGTAACTCTTTCAGGGAATTTTTTATCAACCAGATTGAGCATTATAAAAATTACAAAAAAGTACCTGTAAGCTTTACAGGTTCGGTGGCGTTTTACTATGAAGCGGTACTCAGGCAAATCGCAAATGAATATGAATATAAAGTTGATAAAATCTTAAGGACGCCTATCAATGCTTTGGCAGAGTACCATAAGAGCAAATAGTCCTCAGTCTGCAGTTCAGTATGCAGTCTTCAGTCTTCAGTCAAAATGCAGATTGAACTTTGTAACTTCAATCTTGTATGACAGGATCAGTTTGTAACTGAACAAACCCTTGCTAATAAACCAAGAGTTTCAATCCACGGGAAATAAATCAGCATTATTTTTAGTGATACACGATTACAAATCGTCAGTGTCGTCTTTCATTGAAGTTACAAACTTCAAGGTGCATGTGACACAGCAGGTCGAGGTTGGGCAGTGAGCCAGAGACCTGCTTTGTTGAAAAGTGGATTGCATATCTTCGACAGGGCAAGCGACACAAAGTTAGCCCGCATGGGTCTCCCTTGCACAGGCTTTCCTCGACTTGCCATGTCAAAATAAAAAGATTTCCCAACTTTAGCCAGAACCCCTTTTATCCTATATACTTATAAACTTATATACTTATTTACCTCATTCATCTTGTAAAGGCTTAACAACCTCGATCAACTCCGGCAAATCCATTCCCAGTTCTTTTAAATGAGAAATTTTCGGAACTCCGTTTTTAGTCCAGCCTCTTCTCAGGTAAACAGCATCGAGAAGTTTTTCATATTGTTCTTCTCTGTATTTACGAGTGATAGCAATTTTTTCTTCAGTAGTTTTTCCTTCAGGGACAATACCGATGAGTTCTTTCATTTGCTTATCATATCTGTCGGCTCTTGATTCGTATTCCTCAACAGTAACAGGTCCTGCGGCACGGTATGGCTGAGCATCGTGTTTACGTGTACCGAACCCTTTTCTCAGATTAAAAATTCTTTGGAAATTATATACTCTTTCCGATTGACGAATCATTTCTTCTTTATCGAAAGGTTTGCCGGTAACAGCTTTGTAAATAGTAACATAGTTGTCAACATGTTCAGGAACTTTTGCCGGTTCATCGGTTTCGGCATTGTTAACGGGTTCAACATCATTCCACGGAAGTTTACATAATCCCTGTAGTCCGAACCATGTTCTGAACATCGGGAAGTAGTGTAATGCTTCGGCTTTATCTTCAAAAGTTGGTATCTGGTTGTTAACCATATCCATAAATATCAGCCATGCTTCGTCATGTTGTGGTCCTTTATTTGTCATTGCAAATCCACCTTGCTGTGCAAGAGATTCTTTTGAAACATATTCAGAATATTCAAGACCTTTGTTTTCCATTGCAATATCCTGCAGAAATTGAGGGTCGCCCCAGCCTTTTTCAATGAACACTTGTTTCATCTTTCTTGTACCCATTCCGGCAATCAAGCCAAATCCTTCACCTTTTGCAAGCCGGTGCATAAGTTCCATTGCCGAATCAGCATTACCGAAGTTGAGTTTTAAACCGCCTGTTCTTTCCTCGTTAAGAATACCATTTTCATAACATTCCATAATAAATGCAACTATGGTTCCCCAGGAGATTGTACAGATTCCATAAGTATCGCAATAGAAGTTAGCTTCGATAATATAATCAGGATTGAAAATCCCACAGTTTGAACCCAGTCCGCCTGCGTTTTCATATTCAGGCCCGTCAACAATTACTTTTTGTCCTTTATAAGGTCCGGTTCTCAGCTCATAGTTATCAACACCTTTGGCGCAAGCCATATTACAACCAATCCAGCATCCGTCAGGTATTCCCTGAGTGAAGCGGGCTTTCCAAACATCACCATGAATTTTGTCAGCCTCAGGATTGCTGCCGAATTTATAATTATGAGTTGGCAAAAGATCATAATCATTCATGATATTTACGAGGTGAGCAGTACCTTTTGTTCTCATTTCAGCCTGAGAATCGTCAAGGTCTCTCATTTCTTTATTGAAAATCTTTCCTCTTTCCATTATGGCTTTCAGGTCAACAACATTGTTGAGGTTTCCTTTGACACCCGGTACTTTTGCAACTAAAGCCCTGATTTTTTTATTTCTGAAAACCGTACCGATACCACCTCGCCCTGCTTGTTTCAGACGGACAAGTTTACGTTTTGGATCGTAAAAACTAAAGTTTAACATTCCGATAAGAGAATGTTCGGCAGCAGCACCGGTTGACACTACGCCGATATTTTTTTTGTCTTTTTCATCATTGGCAAACATCTCAGTTAATACTTCAGCGAGAATATGGCTGTCGATTGGTTCATCAGGCGCTTCAAAAATTTCTACTTTATGATTAACTCCGTCAATATAAATAATAACATCTTTTTCGGCTTTTCCTTGTAATTCGAGTGCATCAAAACCTGAGAACTTCAGAAATGGTCCGAAAAAACCACCAACGTTACTGTCCATTATAGATTCGGTTTGAGGTGAGATAGAAACAACCAGTGATTTTCCTGCACCGGAATACTGGGTGATTCCACCTATCGGACCTGAAGCAATGTTAATCTCATTTTCAGGATCATTCCATTTGGTTTCGGGTTTGGTTGCGTCCCATAAAAGTCGTAATCCATATCCTTTTCCGCCAATAAATTTTTCCTTCATCACATTAGGAACATCTTTTTCTTTTATCGTATTATCACTCAGATTGACATACAGGATTTTGTCTGTATAGCCCTTTTCAAGCGGAGTCCATTTATAACTCCATTCTTTCAGAAGCTTGTGGGCGTTTTTCATTTCCATTATATCTGCCATAACGTTTAATATTAATTATTTTCTATTGATTCACAAAAATATATTATAAACTCTAAATTTCAATTGATTTTATTTAAAATATTATTATGCACACTAAAACATATCGCTTGAATAAGAACAAGTTATTCCGTAAAACCTTAAAAAATAAAATGTTCTGCTATTTATGATAAAATCATTCATTAATTTCGCACTCAAATTTAGAACAGTTATAAATATCTCATTAATATATGAATGAACCATTAAAACATTTTTTCAGCATTTACAACTTTGACAAATCTCAAATAAAAAGAGTTGCCAGGGGTGAAAAATATATAGCAGTGATGTTGGAAAACGGTCAGATTGGAGTTTGTGCAACATTAAAAAATAAGCTAACTGTTGATATGGATAAATCTTTTACTTTCAATCTTGATAGGATTGATCACAGGATTTTCTATAATGCTTACCTGAATGCTTTGCTGAATTATGATAATGAGTTTGCAGAAGATAAAGATATATTCAACCGTATTGATTTTAATAATTACAGCAATCTTGTCATGGTAGGCTATTTTAAACCATTGGTTGAAAAGTTCAGGAAGAGTGGTATTAACCTGTCGGTTTTCGATTTGTCTAATGATGATGATAACATTCTTCAACTGAAACATCAGGATGAATATGTAAGAAAGGCAGATGGATTAATACTTACGGCAACCAGTATTTTTAACGGGTCTTTTTTCGATATGGTAAATGCAACAGATGGTTTTTGCGATGTTTTTGTATTAGGACCCTCATCTATTCTTCATAAGGATATAATGATATATAAAAATATAAAAACTATTTTTGGAACTATTTTCAGGAAATACGACAATCAGGTTTTGGAAATTATTTCAGAAGGATATGGAACTCGTTATTTTCAACCTCTTGGCAAAAAAGTTTATTTATGACTTTTAAGGAAATAAAAAAAATAGCAGAGAAAAAAACCATTGGAATTGCCGGAGCCGGAGGACTTGGCTCAAACTCCGCTGTTGCATTAGCAAGGGTTGGCATTGGAAGTCTTATCATTGCAGATTTTGATATAGTTACAAAAGAGAATCTGAACAGGCAACATTACTTTTGTGCGCAAATCGGTAAGAAGAAAGTATTTGCCCTAAAAGAAAATATTTTTAAAATTAATTCTGATGTAAAAGTATTTGCACATGCCATTAGACTAAATCCTGAAAATATTGTTAAGATATTTAAAAAATGTAATGTCATCGTAGAGGCTTTTGATGATGCGGGAATGAAACAGATGATAATTGAAACTGTTTTGGGCGAAATGCCGGATATTCCGTTGGTTGTCGGATTAGGAGTGGCTGGATGGGGCAATAATAATTCGATCGGGTTCAGACAGGAAGGCAATTTATATATATGCGGCGATGAAAAAACAGAGATAGCGGATGATATTCCACCGTTGGCTCCAAGAGTTGGAATAGTAGCCAATATGCAGGCGAATACGGTTTTAGAAATTATATTGAAAGGGAAATGAAAATAACACTAAATAACCGCAAAGAAACAATAGATGCTGATATACTCACTGTTCAGGAACTTATTGAAAAAAAGAACTTCACGTTCAGGCTGCTTGTTACAAAGGTGAATGGAAAATTAGTGAAAAGAGATGAACGGGACAATGTAAAAATTAAGGATGGTGATAATGTGGCGGTAATTCATTTGATAAGCGGTGGGTGAGAAAGCAAGTTCAAAGTTTTGAATTTAGTAATTAATATAAACTTTGCGTCTTAGCGACTTTGCGTGAGTTTAAATAGTAACCGGCGGATTTTGGTTCTCCAATTTTTTACAAAATTTCCGCCACAACAAACGTGCTCCCTCCAACGAAAATCAAGTCATATTTATGTGCATTAGCTTTTGCTGCAGAAAAGGCTTCATAAACAGAATTGAATGATTTACCCTGCAGTCCGTAATCGCCGGCAATATTTTTTAATTTATCATGGTCAAGCCCGCGTGGAATATTGGCTTTACAGAAATAGTATTGTGCTTTTTTTGGCAGTAGTTTTAAAACAGCATCAATATTTTTATCATTAACAACTCCAAGTACAAAATGAAGCTCCCGGCAAGATGTTTTTTCAATTTGAGTAACAATTTCCTTTATACCATCAATATTATGTCCGGTGTCGCAAATCGTTAATGGTTTCCGGTTCAGTATCTGCCATCTGCCTTGCAACCCTGTTTTTGTGACAACATTTTTAAAACCTTCACGAATATTTTGTTCGGAAATATCGAAACCAATATCAGTCAGGACTTTAACAATCTGAAGTGTTGTTATAATATTTTTTTGCTGATATAATCCGGCAACCTGGCATACGAGGTTTTTCAGGAACAACTCCTCCTGTTTGAAAATATCCATAGCAAGTTTAGGAAATATTTTTCCTGTTGTTTTTAATTTCCTGACTTCAAAATTATGATCGGCGAAGAATAGGGGAGAACCAAGCTCCTTTGCTCTTTTCAGAAAAATATGTTTGATTTTATTTTGTGTCTCGCCGATAACAACAGGAATGCGAGGCTTAAAAATCCCGGCTTTTTCGAGGGCAATTTGTTCTAAGGTATCTCCCAGAAATTGCGTATGATCGAATCCTATATTAGTAATGACCGAAAGAATTGAATTGACCACATTTGTGGAATCCAGCCTGCCGCCCATACCAACCTCGATTATAGCAATGTCCACCTTTTCTTCAGAAAAATATTGCACAGCCATTCCGAAAGTATATTCAAAAAAAGAGGGTTTGATGTTTGCAAAGGGTTTTTTATTTGTTTTCACAAATTCAGTAACATATCCTCTATGAATTTTTTTTCCGTTTATCCGCATCCTTTCCCTGAAATCCTTTAAATGAGGGGAGGTATATAAACCCACTTTCAATCCTGCCGATTGCAGAACGGATGCAATAAAATGCGAAACGGAACCCTTACCGTTTGTACCTGCAATATGTATGGATTTAAAGTTATTTTGAGGATTTCCAAGTATATTGCACAGGGCAATAGTATTATCGAGGTTAGCTTTGTAAGCAGCAGCTCCTAACCGTTGGAACATTGGGAGTTGACTATAAAGGTAATCAATAGTTTGCCGGTAGTTCATTGGGTTTTTTATAATACTGAAGTAATCCTTTTATAGATAAATCTAATTTTTTACAATAAAATGATAAGTAATAGTTCCCTTTTGTACTTCAGGCGCATCGGGGTTGGCGTTGAATATGGCTTTTTTTGCAGCTTCTTCAGCTAATCGCCTTAATGAAGCATTAGTGGTATTCGACCCTTTATCAATCGCAATGGCTTTGATCACCTTTCCATATTTATCAACAGTGATTTGTACCACCACCGTTCCGTTTTCTTTGAAATTGGTTTTTGGTTTTGGAAGATATTTTGGTGATCGTCCTTTAAGACTATATGAAAGCCCGTTGCCAAAGCCGCCCTGCCCGAGATAGTTTTTCGAATCTTTAGTCCCTGTTGGTTTACCCTGGTCTCCTTCCTTTCCTGTGATCCCTTCGCTTGATTCTTCTGAAACTTCTTCGCTTTTTCCTTTATATAATGCAGCAGGATTTACTTTCGGCTCTTCTTTAACAATCTCCTTTTCTTCGACTTCCTCAACTGTTTTCTCTTCGGTTTTCTCACCTTCTGATTTTTCTATTGAAGGTGCAGGCTCGATGTCCTGGGTAACAATATCTTCCGCATCATCCGCCTGTTTGGGTGGAGGAGTCGTTTTTTTGACTGAAGCAGGTTTCTTAGGCTGAATATAGCCTATGCCTTCATTGTTAGCTCCAAGGCTTACTTCAACTCCTTCTTCACCGGGTAAAGGCAACGGAGTGGAAAACCCTAAAAACAGCAATAAAAGTATTATCGCTACATGGAAAAGCACCGTTCCAATTATTCCCTTGTATTTATCGTTATTTTTTGTCATTATATAAATTACAATCTTAAATGACATTTTTTACTTATTGTACAATCCGACTCTTCCATCCCGATAATTATCTGGATTCAAACTCTGGAAGGTCTCAAACTCTATCACTTCGGGCTTGTCGCCATTATCACTTTATGTTTTGTATTATATTGTTTGTTTACATTATTAACGATATCAATTACATTTACAACATACTGAACCGGAATAGTTTTATCTGCTTCGAGCCTGATGGAAACACTTTCATGACCGGCAAGTTTATCTAACAATCCGGCTTCTAATGCTTCTTCATTCACCTGAATACCCTGGAGAAAGTATTCTAAATTCTGATTGATAGAAATAATAATTTTGGGCGGAGCCTCGATTGTCCTGCTGTTGCTCTGTGGCAAAAGCAATTTAATGGCGTTTGGAGCCACTAAGGTGGAGGTCAGCATAAAGAAAATCAGCAAGAGAAAAACCACGTCGGACATGGATGCCATGCTGAAATCGGTTTTCCGTTTATTTCTGGTTTGAATCGCCATGATAATTAAATTTCAAAAAATAAATTCGTAAATTACTATGATTTAGCTGGTTCGTGGAGTACGTCCATGAACTCTGTTGACCTTGCTTCGAGAATAAATACGAGCTTCTCAACTTTGGCAACCAAAATATTATAGCAAACATAAGCAATAATACCTACAATCAGTCCTGCTACTGTTGTAACCATAGCCTGGTATATTCCGGTTGAAAGCAGGGATATATCAATGTTGTTACCAGCCATCGACATATCGTAAAAAGCCCTTATCATCCCTATTACCGTCCCAAGGAACCCCAGCATGGGCGCCGCTCCTGAAATGGTCGCCAACCCCGCAATATTCTTTTCAAGGCGTGAAATCTCCAGCTTACCTACATTTTCAATGGCTGTATTAATATCATTCAACGGCTTACCGATGCGTGCCAATCCCTTTTCGATCATCCTGGCAATAGGTGTGTTATTGTTTTTACATAGTACCATTGCCGAGTCTATTCTTCCATTATGAATAAAATCACGGATATTGTTCATAAAATTTTTTTCTTCTCTTGAACCTCTGTTAATGGCAATAAATCTTTCAAAAAAAATATAAATGGCAATTATAGAAAATACTGCCAGAATGGCTAATATCCAGCCTCCTTTCATAGCTAATTCCCAAAGCGACATTGATATTTCGGTAGGTTCTCCTCCAAGTTGACTGGCAGCCTGATTAACGGTATCAGCCACAGCCTGTCCTGTTTGCGTTATCTGCAATAAGATTCCTGTTAACATAATATGTATTATTTATTTTAAAAAGGGTAAAATTACTTATATAAGCAGCAGGGGTGTGTGATACAATGTGTTTTTTATAAACAGCGTAATGTTGATATTTATCGCTGTGTTTTTGAATAAAAATTAATTTGCATTTGCAACCGATTTTTAAACCCTAAAACGAATAATTGTTATGTTTATTTTACGGTTACAATTTGTCCGCTGCTTGAATCTCTTCTTGCGCCGGTTACCGAGGAAAGACAATTAATTTCATTTCTTTTTCGTAATACACCTAAAAAAGCAAATATCAATGCTTCTTTATAATCAATAAGACGATTGTCGGGTATAATAACAGTATGTTTGCTGTTTGCTTTTATTCTGTTAATTAGAAACACATTGCGTGCTCCACCGCCTGTAACAAAAATTTTTCCACTGGAGTAATATTTAATAGTTCCGGAAATTTGCAGTGCAATATGCTCTGAATATGTTCTTAGTTTATCTTTGATGTGTATATTGTACTTTTTTATTAAAGGTAAAACCTGTGCTACGACCCATTCTTTCCCTAATGATTTGGGAGGTTTGCGGATGTAAAAAGGAAGACTGTTTAATTCTTTTAATAAACGTTCATTAATGTTCCCCTGAGAGGCTAATATACCATTTTTATCGAATTTTTCACCGGATTGGTTTGCCAGGTAGTTCAATACTAAATTAACCGGGCAAATATCAAAAGCCTTTCTTTGCCCTTCATGCTCGAACGAAATATTTGCAATCCCTCCAAGGTTCAGACAGAACTCATATTCAGAAAATAATAGTTTGTCACCGATTGGAACCAATGGAGCGCCTTGCCCTCCAAGGGCAACATCTTTCGACCGGAAATCAAATACAACCGTGAAACCCGATTCGGATGAAATAGCAGAGCCATCGCCTATCTGAAGTGTGAAGTGTTTCTCAGGCTGATGAAAAACCGTATGCCCGTGTGATGAAATAAAATCAGGAGAAAAACCATGCTGGTCAATGAAATCGTTTGTAATTCGACCGAGATAATGTCCGTATTCAACATGAGTTAAAGCTAAGGTTTTGGCATTTACATCGTGAAGATTTTTCAGCCTCTCAATCCACTTTTCGGAATATTCAATCGTTTTTGCTTCAATGATTTCGTATCTCCATTTATTATCAAAAAAAAATTGGCAATATGCAATATCCACTCCATCCAGAGAGGTGCCTGACATTAAGCCGATTACTTTGTAGCTTTCCATTTACAGCATATCAACTATTGTTTCTAATTGGATTCTGCGCGACGCCTTCAATAAAATTGTAGAGTTTTCTATAGCTTTTGTTCTAAGATAATCAATCAGGTTGGAAGCCGAACTAAAGCAGTTGTAACCCCTGCTTTTGGCAACTGAACAAAAATTATCTCCAACTAAAAAAACGTTCTGAAATTTGGTTTTATCAATGAGTTTAAGAATATTCGCATGTTCCTTTTCGCTTTCTGTGCCTAATTCCAGCATATCGCCAAGTATCAGAATCTTGTTTTTATATGGATTTTGAGAAATATTTTCAATTGCCGCTTTCATGCTGGTTGGATTTGCATTATAGGCATCAAGTATAACTTTATTTTTTGATGTGGTTATTAGCTGCGACCTGTTGTTTTTCGGTTCATAAGATTCAATAGCTTCTTTTATATCCTCATGTTCAACTTTAAAATAGCTGCCGATACAAATTGCTGCAAGAATATTTTCGAAATTATAGCTGCCTGTCAATTTCGACTTAATAAAATAATAATTACTGTCAACCTGGTATTTCAGGTTAAGAAAAGGAAACGATTCAATTAATGTGGCTGTACAATAACATTTTTCACATGTTCCGTAAGTAATCGGTTTTATGCCATCTCCAATTTCTGTTAAAATTTCATTATCAGTATTAATAAATATTTTGCCGTTGTTTTGCCTTATATAATCATAGAGTTCGCTTTTAGCTTTTATCACACCTTTTAATCCTCCGAAACCTTCTAAGTGAGCTTTGCCGATATTAGTAATTATACCAAAATCAGGACGGGCAATTTCGCATAATAGCGCTATTTCTCCAATATGGTTCGCACCCATTTCTATTACTGCAAAATCGTGGTCTGTTGATAAAGATAAAATTGTAAGTGGTACGCCAATGTGATTATTAAAATTTCCCTGAGTAGCTTTTGATTTGTATTTTTTTGACAAAACCAGTTGGATTAACTCTTTAGTTGTGGTTTTACCATTAGTTCCGGTAATGCCAATAATCTGCAGGTTTATATTTTTCCGATGGAATGTAGCAAGTTGCTGTAAAGTTGCCAGTACGTCTTTTACAACGAAAAAACGATTGTCAGGTTTATTTTTAACCTCGTCAATTACCACAAGTTTTGCCCCTTTAGCAATTGCATCTGATGCATAATCGTTACCATTGAATTTTTCTCCTTTCAGTGCAAAAAAAATTGAATTTGGGCAAACTTGCCTGGAATCGGTAGTGATGTGAGGATATTTCAGGAATATATTATATAATGCTTTTATCGTTGTTTTCATACCTGACAAAAATAAAAAAATAAACCCCATTCCTGAAACCGAAATGGGGTTTTTATAGAAAGTATAATATATTTATAATCCATCATCGCTACCAACACGATCCATTGCGCAGCGAAATCCAATGTAATCAGTGGATGAATTTTCATCAAGAAATCTCCTGGTTGAAGGCATCATCCAATATGAATTATCTTTCCATGAACCCCCTTTATATACCCGTGCATTGTCATTTATCATTGTTGTTCCGGAGTAATCATACATTGTTAGGGAATGAGAATCCTCGGTCTGCCTGATCCAGTCTTCACTGTTAATTGTTGACTGGAAGTCGCCGTCAATATAATTTATATTGTCAGATTTACGATAGTTTTTTCTATTTTGATTTACAATGTCTTCAACCGGAATATCTTCATATTGTAATTTACCAAATTCGTCTTTTTCTGCAATAAGTCCTTCTGAATCTCTTACTTTATGCTGAAAAACATTTCCTCTGAATGGGTTCAGATCAGTCATGTCTTCATACGAAAGCGAGCGGTAAACATCCATTACCCATTCGCTAACATTGCCAGCCATGTTATATAAACCATAATCGTTTGGCCAGAACGAACCAACCATAGCTGGTCCAATGGCTCCATCGTTAAGGTCTCCGGCAACACCTGCATAATCGCCCTTGCCTCTTTTAAAATTTCCAAGGTAACTGCCGTAATAATTTTTCTCAGCAGTTCTAAGAACATGGCTGTTCCATGGGTAAATCCTTCTGTCGAGTACTCGTTCATATACTGTGTTCCCGATTTGACCCAATGCAGCAAATTCCCATTCTGCTTCTGACGGAAGCCTGTACCGTGGCAGCATTATACCATCTTCCAACCTGACCCTTCTCTCTCCTGTACTGTTAGGATTCAGATCCTGAAGATTTTTATTGACCAAACCTTCGTATTGTCCGGATAAGTATGATTCAGTATTAAAATTATTTTCATTTATCTGGTCAGGATCCATTTCTAAAATACCGCGCTCGATTAATAATATTTCATTCACCCTGTCAGTTCTCCAAGCACAATAGTCACTGGCTTGTATCCAACTAACACCAACTACCGGATAATAATGATAGGCAGGATGTCTAAGATAAATTTCGACCATAGGTTCATTATAGGCTAACCTGTCGCGCCAAACAAGTGTATCAGGCAATGCTTTTGTATAAACTTCAGGATAATCAGTACCAAATACTCTATTTACCCAATACAGGTATTCAAGATAATCAACGTTGGCAATTTCGGTCTCGTCCATATAAAATGACCTAACTGTAACTCTTCGGGGAGTACTGTGCCATTCGAACATGGGATCATCATAGTTTGTACCCATAGTAAATGTACCACCCTCAATAAAAATAAGACCAGGACCTGTAATCTGTCCTGCATAATCTGCAACTTCAAATCCGCCGGTTTTGGCATTATTATAGTCCCAGCCGGTTGTGGCAGATTTTTGCTTTGAGCAAGAAGATAATAATAAAATAGAACCAATAAATACTGTGGTTGCTAAGAAACTGAAGTACTTCATTTTTTTAAATTTGATTGCAAACATAACTAAAATTCCGGACATTTTATTGCCCCGGGTTTATTTCTTTTTTTTTCACAATTAATCAATAGTGCCAGCGATGCTTCGTGAGCACCGCCAGTACAGCCTTTTAGCTTCGACAAAGTTAAATCATAAGTGTAGCCAAAGTTAAATCTTTTTTGTTTAATTCCAATCAGGAATATAGCTCCGTCAGTATTACTAATATTATGCCTGTACCAGATTCCTGCTATCAAAGGAAATTTTTCAATATAAAAGCCAAAATTTAGCTGGTTGGTATTTTGTTGATGCTGGAAAAGGATATTCGGTGAAAGTGTGAATCTGCTATTCTCACTCCTGTAATCACCTCCGGCGAGATTGATTATTGTGCCTGCATGAAGTGTATATTTTATATAAAGTGGATTTTCCCCCGAATTACTGTAATACTTCAAACTCGGTTGAGCCAAGTGATGAGCGGCAATGCCAATGAAATATTTTTTTTTGATTCCCAGCAATAATCCGGTTGAAAAATCAGGAACTGAAACAGATATATTCTCCGGGGGTTTTTCTCCTGAATTCCCGGGATTAACTGCTCCCGAAACAGGATCGATCATATCCGAGAAAACCAGTTTATCCCAGTTCAATTTCTGGTGGTGGTAAGTAACTTCAAAGCCGGCATTAAGACTTGAATTGCTACTTAGTTTTAAATGATACGAATATATAGCGCTGATTCTGGTTGTATTTATTGTGCCGCTTCCGGCATTATCCGAAGTAAAGATTACACCCACACCGCCCGAAATTGCATTAATATATTGATCGGCAGAGGCGCTGTACGTAACAAAATTGTCGGATAAAGAAGGCCATTGATTCCTGTAATTAAAAATCAGCCTTGAACATTCATTTGTACCGGCTAAGGCAGGATTCAGGTATAATGGATTTGCATAGAACTGCGAAAAACACGGGTCCTGAGAATATCCGTTTTTTAGGATAATCAGAAAAAGAATTATTTGTATAGAGGCATAAAACTTAATAGCTTTTGCCGGATAACAATATAAAACAGATATTTTTGAATTGATGCTCAATGCAGTTATGTTGATTTACTTACATTAACAATATAAATATTGCTATAACGTTATAAACCTGTTTTTTGTTTCGCATATAAATTTCAAATATAAACAAATGAAATGAGAAAGAAATATTTATTTGTTTTTATTTTTTTCGTAATACCGGCTTTCGTTTTGTCCGGAACTCAAAAATACAAAAGAAGTATTAACTGGAAAGGAATACAAAAAATTGAAATTAGTGAAAATGAATATATTTCGATTTTAAGATTTGAAGGATCGTTAAACGATTATACTAATGATTTCCTGCCTGTTTACTTTGAAAGGATTCCATTATCTTCTTCTGATCTTGAGTTTAATGTTCAATTATTCAATAAAATATTTGAACCTGTTACTGATAAGGAAATTCAGGAAATAGAAGGGCTGGAGAGGATAAATAATGAAATAAGCATAACCGGTAATCTTTCTTTTGAGAGAAAAAAACCTTACGCATCCATATCATTTGTTCCTATAAGAAAAAATGAAATTACCGGATTTTATGAAAGACTTATTGCATTTGAAATTGAAATTACAACAACTAATACAGGTAAATCTCAATACCAATTAAAATCATCAACATATAAAGAGAGTTCGGTACTTGCCACCGGAAACTGGTACAAAATTGCAGTTACCAATACTGGTATCCATAAAATATCTTACCAGGAATTGCAGGATATGGGAATTGATGTCAACTCAATTAATCCTAAAAATATAAGGATTTACGGTAATGGTGGAGGTATGCTTCCTGAAAATCCTACTAAATTCAGGTATGATGACTTGCAGGAAAATGCAATTATTGTCGTTGGCGAGGATGATGGAAGTTTCGATAACGGTGATTATATTTTATTTTATGGTCAATCACCTGATGTCTGGAAATTTGATGGTCAGTTAAATAAAACTCTGAATCTGTATTCCGATTATACTTATTATTTTATAACCACCGATTTAGGTGAAGGCAAGCGTATTCAAAACCAGGCATCTTCAACTTTAGACCCTACTCACTTTGTATCAAAATTCGATGAGGGCTATCACCATGAGATTGATGAGGTAAACCTGATTAAATCGGGCAGAGAGTGGTATGGGGAAACTTTCGATTTGAATAATAGCTTAATTGAAGAATTTAACATCACAAACCTTGATCTTAACTCAAAAGTTTATTTTAAAGTTAGTGTTGCGGCAAGGTCGGAAAAGTCCAGTTCGTTTGATTTTTATTTTAATAACGAAAAAAAACTTAATATTTATATTACTCAAACAAACAGTGGCAATCCCAATTCTGACTATGCAAAGGCAAAATGGGATTCAATTTATTTTTATCCGCAGGGTCCCAATATTAATATCAAAATTATATATAATAAGTCTTTATCATCTTCGGTAGGCTGGTTGAATTATTTTACATTAAATGTAGTCAGAAGTTTAGCCTTTACCGGAGGGCAACTGGCTTTCCGCAGTCTAAGCACAGCAGGTCAGGAATATGTTACTGAATATACTGTGTCAAAAGCTCCGTCAAATTTTACTGTTTGGAATGTAACTAAGCCGTTAAACGTTAAAAAAGTAGAAACAACAAACGGGAATGATAAACTTGTTTTCAGGCTTGCTTCCGATACTCTCCAGGAATTTGTTGCTTATGACGGGACTTCCTTTTATTCTGTCCAGTTCACAGGAAAAATCAATAACCAGAATTTACACGGTACCGGGCAATACGATATGATAATTATTACTCATCCTTTGTTTACGGAAGAAGCTAACCGTTTGGCAAATCATCACCAAACTTATGACAATTTGAGTGTTTTTGTTGTTGAAACGCCAGATATTTATAATGAGTTTTCGAGCGGAGCGCAGGATATTACAGCGATAAGAGATTTTGTAAAAATGCTTTACGACAAGGCTCCACTTAATAATGAACCAAGGTATCTTTTGCTGTTTGGCGATGGTTCGTACGATAACAAAAACAGGATTGTAAACAATACCAATTATATTCCTACATGGGAGTCGGTACAGTCGCTCAACCCGGTAAGCTCTATTGTAAAAGACGACTTTTATGGATTATTAGATAATATACCGGATGATAGTATGCTTGATATTGGGATAGGAAGATTTGTAGTTTCTTCGGTTGAACAAGCTAAAAACGCTGTGGATAAGGTGATTCATTATTCAGTTAATTCAAATGCGGTAATGGGCGACTGGCGGAATGTGGTTTGCCTGATAGCGGATGATGAGGATTCTAACCTTCATTTTAATGGTGCGGAAGAATTAGCATCACTAATTCTAACAATGGATACGACATTGAATATAGATAAAATTTATCTTGATGCTTACCAACAAGTTTCTACACCAACCGGTGAAAGATATCCCGCTGTAACGCAGGCAATAAACAACCGCGTTAAAAGAGGCGCATTGATTATGAATTATGTCGGACATGGTGGTGAAGGGGGCTTAGCTCATGAACGTATAATTGAAGTTGCTGATATTAACAGTTGGTCAAATTTCGACAATATGCCTGTTTTCATCACTGCTACCTGCGAGGTAAGCCGTTTTGATGATCCCGGAAGAACTTCTGCCGGAGAATATATTTTTCTTAATCGTGATGGCGGAGGCATTTCTTTGTTCACGACTACAAGACCAACTTATGCCAGCCCAAATTTAACATTAAATAAAAATATAATCGAATTTGCTTTAAAAAAGATCGATGGGGAGCATTATCGTTTGGGCGATGTTATCCGGTTAGCAAAAAATCAGAGTGGCGGCATTGAAAACACAAAAAAATTTATGTTAATGGGCGATCCTGCTTTAAAATTAGCATTTCCTGAGCATAATGTTATTACTGCCGCTATTAATAATATTTCAGTAACGGAAAGCATCGATACGATAAAGGCATTATCCGAAGTTACAATTTCAGGCGAAATGCAGAATTATTACGGTAACAAATTAACTGATTTTAATGGGGTTTTGTACCCAACAGTATTTGATAAGCCGGCAAAGTATTCAACTCTTGGAAACGATCCTGGAAGTACTCCGGCTACATTTTATATTCAGAAAAATGCACTTTATAAAGGAAAAGCAAGTGTTACGAACGGCGAATGGTCATTTACATTTATTGCGCCTAAAGATATCGCTTACCAATATGGTTTTGGGAAGTTGAGCTATTACGCAAAGAATGAGAATATTGACGGAGCAGGCTATTTCGTCGATGTTGTTATTGGTGGATATAATGAAAATGCAAATCCTGATATATATGGTCCGACAGTAGAATTGTTTATGAATGATGTTAATTTTATAAAAGGAGGATTAACTGACGAAAACCCTGTTTTACTGGCTTATGTATTCGACGAAAATGGTATTAATACCGTTGGAAGTGGAATCGGACATGATATTTTAGCAACACTTAACGAAAGTGATACTTACATTCTTAACGATTATTATGAGTCGGATTTGGATAACTATAAAAATGGAACTATCACATATCCATTCTTTAATCTAAACGATGGTTATCATAAATTATCCCTGAAGGTTTGGGATGTTTATAATAATTCTTCGACAGTTTATACCGAATTCATAGTTGCTGAATCAAATGAAATGGCAATTAAATGTTTGATGAATTATCCTAACCCGTTTAAATACAGCACAACCTTTTCATTCGAGCATAACCAGGCTGAACAGCATCTTGATGTGATGATCAGGATATATTCAATAACAGGACAATTAGTAAAAACAATAAGTGATATTTATTACTCGGGCGGTTATAAATATAAATCGATTGAATGGCATGGTACGGATGACGGAGGGAATAAACTCAGGCAAGGTATTTATATATACAGGGTGATAGCAAAAAATCCCGACGGGACGGTTAACGAGGAAAGAGATAAGTTAGTTATTTTAAAATAAATTATTATATTACTGTTATTTCTGCTTCCGACTATTCATATTCTTTTTCTTTACGCAACTTTTTTAATTTTTAAAGCGTCTTTTAAACATGAAAAACAATCTATATTTCATATTATATTTCTTTCTTATACTACCCGTAGCAGGTATTTCTCAGAGCCTTGAAATTGAAAATATCATTAACTGGAAAGGTATAATAAAAGACAGAGTCGCCGAAAACACCTTTCTTGAGTACATGTATTTTGAAAATGCTGTAATAGATCCTGCAACATCATTACCCTTATATTTGGAAAAAATACCCCTGGATTTTAAAAATGTTGAATTATCTGCCGAAATAATTTCAACTGTTTTTAAGTCTTGTAATACTGAGGAAATTTCATTTTTAAATAGAAATGAATATAATAAGGAAGGTATTGAAATAAACACAAGTATTGCCATCGAACGCAAATCTCATTATGGAATTATCAGTTTCACCCCAATCCGGTTAAACACATCAACAGGGCAATTTGAAAAACTGGTATCATTCAAAATAAAAATTAATATCAGTAAGTTAAGCGAGGGTTCTTTCAAATCCACTTTACGACAATATGCTGAACATTCGGTTTTAGCATCGGGTGATTGGTATAAAATTAAAGTCGAAAAATCCGGGATTTATAAAATTACATATAATGACCTTATTATATATGGAATAGAACCTTCTTCTGTTGACCCCAAAAATATAAGGATTTATGGCAATGGAACAGGTATGTTGCCCGAATCAAATAAAACTTTCAGGTATGATGATTTGCAGGAAAATGCCATTTATGTTAAAGGAGAAGAAGACGGTACATTTGATGAAGACGACTATATTTTGTTCTTTGGGAACAGTCCTCATATTTGGAACCTTGTTTTAGGATTTTTTAATTATAATGTGAACCTATATGATAATCATAACTATTATTTTTTAACCGCTTCTTTGGGTCCGGGAAAGAGGTTGGAATCTCAGCCGTCATCCACTTCTAATCCAAGCCATATTATTACAAAATATAATAATTACACAGCAAAAGAAGATGAAAACATTAACCTGATAAAATCAGGAAAAGAATGGTATGGAGATGAGTTTGGTGAGATAAATACAAGACAATATGAATTTGAGTTCCCCGAAATAATTACTGCCGAAAATGTTATAATTAAAATTGAGGTTGCTAACAGAACATTTGTTAATGAAAAAATGGTTATAAGAATAAATGATGACCATAGCGATACAGTTATTCTTACATCTGTAGGAATCACTTCGACTATGTATGCCCGAAAGAAAAAGAAAACCATTCATTATAACGCTACCGGTTCGAATATTCAGGTTGAATTGGAATATTTACCGGCAAGTGAGGTATCCCGTGCATGGCTTAATTATATTAAAGTTAATGCAACATGCAATTTAAAACTCACAGAAGGTCAGTTATTATTCAGGGATTTAACTTCCATCAATGAAGGCAGTGTTACCAAATTCATTGTTTCCAACACAAACGAGTATACTCAAATTTGGGAAGTTACAGATAATATAAATCCTAATATTGTTGAATCACAATTTAATGAAGGTGATTTATTTTTCACTCTTAATACTGATTCTTTGCGTGAGTTTGTTGCCTTTGACGGTACTATGTTTTATTCGCCTGAATTTATTGAAATAGTCGAAAACCAGGATTTGCATGGCAGCGGACCGTTTGATATGGTTATTGTAACGCATTCGTTGTTTGTAGAATCAGCACAAAGATTAAAACAGCTCCATGAAACAAAAGACGGAATGACTATTTTAATTACTTCTCCAAACGAAATCTATAATGAGTTTTCTTCCGGTTCACAAGACCCGACAGCCATCAGGGATATGATGAAAATGTTTTATGATAAATTTGAAGGTCAGGAAACACGTTTTCTTATGTTAATTGGAGATGGTTCTTACGATCCGAAAGACAGGTTAGAAGACAATACTAATTTTATCCCTGCTTTTCAAACCCAAGAGTCTTTAAAAGCGACTGAAAGTTTTGTAATAGATGACTACTTCGGCTATTTGGATGATAATGAAGGTAATGATGGTATTGGTACTTTAGACATAGGAATAGGTCGGTTGCCTGTTCAAACATCTGAAGAAGCCATGGAGGTTGTTGATAAAATAGATCGTTATATCACTAAAGGAGAACCGCAGTTTGGTAATTGGAGATCAAAAATCTGTATTATTGCGGATGATGAGGATGGAAACCTTCATTTAGAACAAGCTGACAGCCTTGCAGGAATGTTACCGCGACTATACAACCTGAATAAAATATACCTTGATGCTTATCAACAGGTATCAACTCCAAGCGGGCACAAGTATCCTGATGTTAGTGCGGCTATAAACAAACAAATGGAGGAAGGCGCATTAATTATTAATTACATAGGACATGGAGGTAAAGGAGGCTGGGCGCATGAAAGAATTTTGCAAATATCGGATATAAACAATTGGATAAATCCTGATAAACTACCTGTTTTTATAGCTGCCACCTGCCAATTCAGCAGGTTTGACGAGCCTGAACTTAAAACAGGAGGCGAATTGGTTTTATTAAATCCGAATGGAGGTGGTATTGCTTTATTTACTACAACCCGGCTTGCTTATGCCACGGCTAATTTTACATTAAACAGACTCATCTATGAACATGCTTTTGACAGGTCAGATGGAGAATATCCATACATGGGAGATATTATAAGACTATCGAAACCGCCCGGAATGCTTACAACAAGGAATTTTGTTCTTCTCGGAGACCCTGCACTAAAAATGGCATACCCTGAGTTTGAAATCAACACATTACAAATAAACGGTATTGATACTGAATTAGAGCTAACTGATACTTTACAGGCTCTGACCGAAATAACCGTAAAAGGTATGATTGCTGATAATAACGGACAAAAAGTAACGGATTTTAATGGCATCTTGCGCCCTGTTGTTTATGATAAAGCTGCCACTTATAAAACATTTGGAAATGACGGAAACAGCTTTCCTGTGGAATTTCATTGCCAGAATAAAATTATCTGGCAGGGAAAAGCAAGTGTTACCAATGGGGATTTTTTATTTTCATTTATGGTTCCCAA
>JACKQG010002742.1_pt1 | contig 22484 bp, 21 predicted proteins | sample 8237621 | NCBI WGS metagenome assembly JACKQG01 (sample SAMN15677084, study PRJNA649215) | marine metagenome | biome: marine; feature: Black Sea; material: saline water; isolation source: suspended particulate matter (SPM) from the Black Sea western gyre | collected 2013-06-09/2013-06-10 | depth... | reverse complement strand
AGTAATGCCTGCATATCTAAATTTTCAGTACCACTAGATTGCTGCCATTGTCCATACATTTGTGTGATTAATAGTATACAAATCATGCTTATATTTTTAATTAAGTCTCTATTCATATAAAAAATTTCCTCATATATTATATTTCCCACTAAACAAAAGTAAGAAACAACTATAAGCAAAAAGTTAACTGCCATTTTTATGATGCTTTGCAATCACATTGTATTTCGTCAAAAAGCCTTCTGAGAAGAAGGCTTTTTACAGTTTAGTAATATAAATATAATTTTAATTATTCACGATAACCTGTACGATGGCAACAATATCTAAAATATCCACATTTCCATCACCATTATAATCTGCCACACTATTATAACCTGGCGCATTTAATATCATATCTACCAATATAACGATATCCAGTACATTAATCACATCATCACCATTAACATCACCCATCGTTTGGCATTCTACATTTGTCATAAATTGAGATGCAGTTGGTGGTTCATTAATAAGTAAATCACAATTTATGGGGTCATCAAGTACATATTTTTCAATCCAATATAATGTCTTTGGACCAAGATATACATTATTATATGGGCTCGTAACTGTATTATGATCTCCCATAGAAACTTCATATAATAATCTATCTGTTGATTCGGGTAAGTAATCATAGATGACATTTGTATATACATCATTTGGTGCACCTTCATCCAATTCACCACTCATAAATAAAATAGGTTTAGCCATATCATCTAATACAGTCGGTGAAATATATTCAGTATCTAACCATGGTGATAATGCGATAACTGCTTTTATGGATGGTTCCATAACCGTGGCCATCAAGGCACCACCACCACCACGAGACCATCCCCCAACAGCCAATTGATCAAGATTTAACTTTTCAAACAATGGCGAAGCTAATCTATCATTTTCTGCCTGTAGAGTGACTATGCCATCAAGCAATGAATATGCCCTCTCTAATGACGAGTGCCATGGCCAATTTGCATTTACAAATATGGTAATTACACCATGTGATGCCAGGTAGGGGCCCCAATTTTCAATTGATGAAATTTCGCTCATGAAACCCGGTACCATTACTATTGCAGGAAGTAGACCATCTGCTTCAACAGGATAGTAAACCATACCGCCTTGATAATCTGGACCATCCCTTAAACCATTTTCTTCTAATATAATTCCAATAGAATATGGACCTGGGGCATTTGAAAAACAATCTGCGGGACAATCAAGTAAATCTGAATCTCCATCACAGTCCATATCTACTGAATCATTCTCAGCACAACAACCATCTTCAAAATTATCTGGCCAACATGCTTTGTTTTCATTGCCAAGCCAACCCAAATAAGTATAACAGTATTCATTTGCACCGCAATCAGAATGCTCACAGCAATCTTGGGTTACACCAGCAATACATTCCTCGTCACATTGTGTCCAAGAAAATGATATGGCCATTATTATTAGAATTATTTTTTTCATTTCATTCTTCTTTTCTAATTAATTCCCCAAAATAACCTGAACGATGGCCACAACATCTAAAACATCCACATTACCATCACCATTATAATCTGCACTTGAATTAGTTTCACCAGCCAAAATCATATTTACGATAATCACAATGTCCTGTACATTCAACAAAGAATCATCATTTACATCACCGGCCACACCATTGGATACCCAAAACATTGGACCCACTGAATAATTATCACTAAAATCATCCGGCAGAATCTGTGTTATATTCCCAGCAACTGTATCAAAAATATGGATGGCAGTAGGTGCATTATTACCAAACATACCGCCCAGAAATACGGATCCATTTAGTGCAACCATTGAATTATCAGGAGACCATGCCTGATATAACCATGAAATAGGCTGGTCACCACCAAAAATACTATCTTCAAATTCAATTTCCACATATATATTTTCATGATATGAAGCTTCATTTGATTCAATATCAAATATGCCATACGGGGAAGTTGATGATAAACCTGCAAAAATAATTTTTTCTACACCATAACCCTTTAATCCTAAACTATAAAAAAATTCATTTTCCAGTAGTTGAACTGCGTTGCCATAGGTACTATTTATTTTTAAAAATTGAAAACTTTCACTGGTTTCACAAATTGATATATATATATAATCATCCGCTCCCCAGTAGGTCCGATAACTAATTCCCATCAAGGAAAATGGATAAACACATTCGTGTTCTGAAGTGGAAAATGTTTGTAAAATTGATACTTCATCGGTAAGAAAATCAACAATAACAATATCTACTGTATTTTCCTCAAATGGAAAAAATCCTTGAACTGAATCTTTTAAAAATACCGCCTTCTCACCATTTGGAGACATGCTAAGTTTATAATTCTCCGTATTTGAGCCTGTGTCTATAAAGGTTAATGAATTATCAATAAATGAGTATTTATATAAATCAAAATAATTATCTGTAAAAATAATTACATTTTCATCATTGGAAAAATGCAAGTTCTTAGGAATAATATCCGCAAATGCCATCGTCTGAACATTCATTGTCTCTATATCCACAATAGAAACCGAATTCGCTGTATTATTTGTTACTAATAACGTTGATTCATCAAATGATACATCACGCAAAAATACACCGTCCATGACCAATTCATTTTCTGATCCATCCACATTTGCCCTATAAACGCCAGCATTATCACTATAATAATCGCTACTACTATAATAAATCCACTCATCAGCCTGTATAAAACCAAATGTAATAATAACTGTTAATAATATTTTTTTCATTATTTTTTCCTTTTGTTAATATTGAATTATGTTAATTTCGAGCATCATCCAGTAATTTATCCAGAATCTTTAAGGCTCTGCTTTCAGCCTCTGAATCATTTAATAATCGCGATGCATATTGATATGATGGGAAAATAGATTGGAATTCAAAGGCGAACTGAACCGTATTAAGATCACTTCGAAATTGCCCTTCTGCAATAGCATCTATGGCAGTCTTTCCTATTACGTCGATCCATATTTTTTGATTTTCAACTAAAAAATCTCGTACAGCTCCAGGCCTATCATCATACTCAATTGAAGCTGAATGCAACAAACAGCCACCGGGCATAAATTCGGCATTTGCCCAATTTATCAATTTAGTTGCAAGAACCCTTAACTGAGGTTCTCCGGTGGCTGCTTTTTTGGAGGGATTAATTACTTTTGCTATAAATTTTTTCGTCACCGCCTTTAATAGGTCTAACTGCAATTGTTCTTTTGAGTTAAAATGGGAAAAGAGTCCACCTTTAGACATTCCCACGGAATTTGATAATTTGCCAATGGTTAAAGCTTCCATACCAGTCTTACTGGCAATGAATATTGCTTTATCCAAAATAGTTTCGTATGTATTGATACCTTTATTCATACCACAATAATATTACGACCGTTCGTAATATTACAAGGGAATTTTTTATTTATGAATTAATACATACTTATATTTGGAATAATATTAGGTTAGTAAATCAAAGAAAGGCTGTTTCTGCAAATATCTACTTGGTTTGCAAAATTTTCAATTCCACCCAGCGGATACCCCAATTCATAGGGCACTGAATAATATCGAGGAGAATTTATTTTTTCATTAATCTCATCTATGATACTAATAGAGACAGTGGCTATCCCCACTTCTTCACATGCTTTTTGAACCAAACCCACGGTTTGGGGGCACATGGGTCAAACGGGAACAAAGAGTACAACGTCCACTTTGTCGGCTAATAGCATCTCAATAATGGGCTGAATAGACCTTTTAATAAATCGACCCGGCGCGGTGATTGCTCCCATTAAAGAAATATGGTCATGATTCAGTGAGCCTATAAATCCATCATTCACTAATTCTGTCAATTGAGGGATGGGCAAACCGGTGGATGGATTATTTCTAATTCCGGTGTGATCAAATGTTTGGCTACGATGAGAATCGTAGAGTAATTCCATATTTACATCATTAGGAATAATACGATATGAATAGTCACCACCTTTAACATTGTAATCAAATTTTTCTTGTACGCCTTTAATGTATAATCCGGCAGAAGAAACGATTGCAATTTTACATTCAGACAGGGGTTTGGATAGTTCAGCACATGATGTAGGCTTACAATCCTTCCATGGATAAACGGTTAAGCCAAATTTTATTTTCAATGGTAAATGTGAAAACTTTTGAATATTATTTACATCTAACATTTGGTTATCTTAAATTCAGGGGATTTATAATAAATGGCGTATAAATTATTTATTTCTAAATTGCCAATACATGGTCCATAGGGTATCTACGCTAAAGCCTGTTTCTCTTTTAAAAATGTCATCATCATAAGCGTTAATTTTCATGGCATGGTGAAGTGTTTTTACTATATTTTTATTATGATTATCGGTGAGCCACAGAAGGAATCCCCCAGTAGTTTGGTACGCCGCTTCATAGCCTTTTACTTCATCTCCTTTTGGAAACCACGTTTGTGGCTTCTCCTCAAAAAGACTCCATCGAATATAGTCAGCAATACCTTCGGTTAACCAACCCGGTTCAAAGTTAGGATATGCCTGAACTACATGCACACCTTCATGAACTACAAGCCCAATATCCTGAGGATACTTTTCAATCCAATGTGAAGATACTACAATTTTATTACTATCAGCGTATGCAATGCCTTCCTCTGAATTTTGAATCTTCAATTCAATAGACAATGGAAAGTTATAATCATCAAATATTTGAGATGTGAGTGGTACCCATTTCAGTAATAATTGCTGTGCATCATTACCCCACTGCGATAAATGTGGTGTTTCAGTAGTATCAACACTGACGGAAATTGGTTTCATTTCTTCAGCACATCCATTTAAAATAACCATTGCAATGTATAAAAAAATTATATGTTTAATCATGATATTTTTTTAGCGGGAAGTAGTTTACCCGACACATTTCCAAAACCTACCCGATAACCATCACCTTGAGCATAGCCTGTCATAATCACATCATCACCATCTTGAATAAATTTTCTTTCTTCTCCCGTGGATAATTGGATAGGTTTTGTGCCCTTCCACGCCAGTTCTAACATGGAACCATAAGCGCCTGGTTCTTCTCCCGAAATAGTACCACTTGCAAACATATCTCCAGGATTCATATTGCAACCGGTAATGGTATGATGAGCCAACTGTTGGGCTAAATTCCAGTACATATATTTATAATTGGATTTTGAAATTGTTTCAGCCTCAGTCATTTTAGGTGTTTTTATTTTCACCTCTAATTTCATATCAAAGGTCCAATCTTTATCACATTGTAAATATGGGAGTGGAGTTGGATTTTCTTGAACAGGGTCACTAATTCTGAATTCTTCCAATGCTTCAAATGGAATCACCCATGGCGAAATGGAAGTGGCTAAATTTTTCGCACCAAATGGTCCAAGGGGTACATATTCCCATTTTTGAATATCTCTGGCACTCCAGTCATTCACTAATACTAATCCAAATAAATGGTCACCTGCATTTTTCGTTGAAATGGGTTCACCCAATTCATTTCCGGGACCAATAAAACAACCCATTTCTAATTCAAAATCCATCAATCGGCATGGACCAAATACAGGATTATCTTCCCCCAACGGTAATGTTTGTCCATTCGGACGATGCACAGGTGTACCTGAAATTACCACCGAACTGGCACGTCCATGGTAGCCTACCGGTAAATGAAGCCAATTGGGAAGCAATGCGTTATTGGGATCACGAAACATAGTCCCAACATTGGTAGCATGTTGCCGAGATGAATAGAAATCTGTATAATCTCCTATTTGTGCTGGCAAATGCATACTCACTTCAGACTGTTTATAAAATACAAGGTTTCGTAATTCTGAATTGTCTTTTAGGGATGTATTACTTTCCGCTAATAATTCTTGAATTTGCTGGCGAACACTGGACCATATCTCTTTTCCTGCGCCCATAAACAAATTTAAATTGGGTTGAGAAAAATAATTGGAGGTCATTAATCCGTCAGCTTCCAATGGAGATAAGTCCAAGACTAAATCACCGATGGCCACCCCACCTCTGGGGTTAGGATTATCAGAACTACTGAAAATTCCATAGGGTAAGTTCTGGATGGGAAAATGGCAATCTGCCGAATATGTAATAAATGATTTCATTAAAATAATCCTAATTTTTGTAAATCTTCTCGGGGTTCATTAAAACTACAACTTCCATACGAAATGAAAGATTCTTGTCGATATTTTACTATTTCAGCATTTGAAATGGAATATTTTTTCCAGCTTAATCCATTTTCATCAAATAAAAAACGATCAGAGTTTTCATCTAAAAGAATGGGTACCAATTCAGCTAAATCTAAGTCAAACTTATGCGCAATCATTCCACCTATAAACACATTAAAGAAACCATACATTTTGGTTTTTACCGATTCATTATAATGACGAATAGGGTGATGCAAACCTGCCGTAAATTTCATGGAAACATCTGCATCACGGCATGCTAAAACGGCACTGGCAATATCTTCAGCCGATGGAAACATGTGTGCCTCCACACCACCACAACGGAGTTTAAAGCCAACTTTTGTTTTATATTCAGTGTTAAAGGCTGAAATTTTTGACACCGCCTCATTCATTTGATTCACCCAATTATCATGGGGAGACACCTCATAGAATGAATCAAAATTTAAATTTTGACTTTTACACAATTGATGCACATCCAATAGGGTTTGTGAAAATGCTGGCAAATCTGAAATTCGTGATTCATAACCAGTAAAACAAGTTGAATCTCCATACTCATCCAAGAATTGATGCACAGTATCAATTTCACTACATATATCAGCTGAAATGAGAGATAAGCGAAGCGGATTATTTTCAGAATAGCTTTCCATTACATCTGTGGGTATTTCTTTCAATCGAGAAACGGGTATAATAAATTGAGACATTATCCAACTATCTGGAGATTGAATATATGTAGAATAGTTATTCAATGATGGTTCAATCGCTAATTTTGCAGGGGGAAATAATCCTGCGTAATCAATCAATTTATCTAAGAAGTGAATCAATGATTGGGTGGATTTCAAGGTTACTCCATCCCCTCTATCTCTTCTAACAATTCCAAAAGTTCAGTTTCCAGGGTATTTTGACAATCTTGGAGAGATTGAATTTTCTCAAAATCAGTGGCCAATTCTGGGTTTTCCAATTCTGAGTTCACGGATTCTAATTCAATTTCTATTTTTGCGACTCTATCTTTAACTTTTCGCTGGCGGTTGTTCTTTTTCTTCTTATCTCGGAATGCCTGTTTTTTATCATTCTTTTCAGAATTACTCTCTTGATTCGCCTTTTCATTCACTTTTAAATCATTTTTCACTTTCCATAAATAATAATCATAATTCCCATTAAAGGTTTTAGTCTTGCCGCCTTTTACTTCAATAGTATGATTAGTGACTGAATTGAGGAAATGTCGATCGTGAGAAATACATACCAACGTGCCTTCATAGTTGGTTAATGCAAATTCTATAATATCCCGAGATTGCATATCTAAGTGATTGGTGGGCTCATCCAAAAGTAATAAATGGGCTGGTTCTACCAACATCCTTGCCAAAGCCAAACGTGATTTTTCTCCACCAGATAGCACTTTTATTTTTTTCAGAATAGTATCGCCACTAAATAAGAATGCCCCCAAATAACTGCGTACTTGAGTTTCAGACCATCCACCAGAAATGGATGAGATGGTTTTATAAATAGTGGATTCTTCATCCAATATTTCCAATTGATGCTGGGCGAAATAATGGACTTTTACATCAGAACCATACTTTAACTCACCAGAAGATGGCTTTTCTTCACCCGCCAACATTTTAAGCAATGTAGTTTTACCGGCTCCATTTGGCCCAACTAAACCAATTTTCTCACCTCGCTCTATGGCTAAATTCAAATTTTCATAGACCACATTATCATCATAAGATTTCGCAATATCGTTTAGATCCATCACTTTTAATGGGCCACGTTCGGGTTGAGGAATATTCAGCCTAATTTTGGATGTTTTAGACTCAGGCGCTTTAACTTTATCTAATTTTTCTAATTGCTTAACTCTACTTTGTACCTGCTTCGACTTGGTACTTTTGTATCTAAAACGATCGATAAACTGTTCAGTATGTGCAATTTTTTTCTGCTGATTTTTGAAGGCACTTTCCTGTAAAACATATCGCTCTTCTTTTATCTCAACATAACGAGAATAGTTGCCTACATAAACATTGGCCGCACCACGGTCTAACTCTAACACATTATTAATGGATTTATCTAAAAACTGTCGATCGTGACTAATCATGATCAACCCACCTTTCCATTTTGCCAAAAATTCTTCAAGCCAAATTATAGCCTCAAGATCAAGGTGATTGGTAGGTTCATCCATAAACAAGAAATTTGGTTTTTTGAGGAGGATTCCAGCCAACAACACACGCATTCGCCAGCCCCCACTAAAAGTGTTAAATGGAAGATGAAATTGGTCATCCTCAAAGCCAAGTCCACTGAGAATTTTCTTGGCATTATCTTCAATTCGCCAACCGTCAATTCGCTCAAACTCTTCATGAAGGTCGGTTAATTTGTCTAATAATTTTTCATTGGAATAATCAATGGCGATGGCCTCACCCACTTCATGAATTTCAGCCTCTAATCGTGAAACTTCAGGGAAGGCATTCAACACTTCTTCAATGATAGACTGGTCTGAGCCCACTACTATTTCTTGCGGGAGATATCCGATTGATGCGCCTTTGCCCACCTTAACCGTGCCTTTGTCTGGGGAATCAAGTCCTAAAATAATTTTTAAGAGTGTTGACTTTCCAGCACCATTGGGTCCAACTAACCCAACACGCATACCTTCAGAAAGTTTGAATGAAATATTCTCAAAAAGAGTTTTGTCGGGAAATTCTTTCCAAACTGAATCTATATTTATCACAAATTACTCATATTTTCCATGGGGGAAATTTAGAAAAATTAGACGCAATTAAAAGAGGAGTATTCTTAGGGAAAACTAACTTGTGCTTGCCAATATAATATTAACAATAGAAACCACATCTAAAATATTAATCCCACCATCTCCATTAAGATCACCCAACGGATTGAAGGGTTGTGTGCCTAAAATGATATTCACCGTTGATATGATATCTAATATATTGATGACACCATCCCCATTCAAATCACCCAATGTCCCCTGTGTGGGGCAGTAATTTCCATCGGGTGCATCTTGTGGTAATTTGTAATTGGGATTATTTATAATTGCGTGCATGGCAATATCTGTAGATTCAAATAATTCAGGACTACATGGCTCCCACTCATTTGCAATTCCATTACAAGTTTGAGTATCATTTAATATTCCCATATCGGTGACAATACACCAATACAAATATTCCATTGCCATACATTCATAATCACAAGTATAATCATCATAGTGATACCATGCTTCTTCAGGGTAATTATTTGGGATGTTTATAAATTGTCCACCACGCGCAACATCCATTGCATCAGACATGAGTGAAGAATTTGTTGCTAATCCAAATGCTTCAGGATAGACCGCTAATTGACCACAAGTATTAATGGTGTGTAATATTTCCTCAACAGAGGCATCGCTTCCCCAGTGGCCCGGTTGAGATGGATCCATTTCATTGCGGTACAAGGCGGCACCTAAACATCCATTATAGTAATCAAATACATTGTCTTGGCCATTAGACCATTCCGAATTAAATATTGGCATCATGGCATTAGAATTGCGCAAGGCATTCTCAACTGCAGGGTCATCCACAATTCCATCTTCATTATTATCTAATAACTCAGCAGCAATGGCAGCAGCATGCAATACTTTTTCATCTGAAACTTGTGATTCACCATAGATATCTATGCAATCCAACACATTCACATAGGTTGTAAAACTGCTCAAGGCTTGACTGTTTGAGTTAGGATTATCTACCAAATCTAAACATACTTCATTTTGAGCGATGGCAAAAGCAGGAAGAAACAAAAGGCTTAACATGTATCTATTCATTTTAACTCTCTCCTAAAATTTGATTTACCAAAATTACCACATCAAGGACATCTATACTGCCATCATTATTCATATCAGCAATAGGATTAAATTCACCATTTAAAATAAACTGAACCATTTGTACCACATCGATTACATTTACCACACCATCTTCATTTACGTCACCAATTACTTCACTTGAAAACTGATCGTATAAAAAGTTGAAACCTGTCTCCAAAATAGGCTCCCAATATTGTGAAGGTTCACCACCGATAAAGGTGCCATTTAATACTCCCCAATATTCATGAAGCTGACCAGGTTCTGCCACTAATATATTGGGTACACTATGTGCTTCAAGATGTTCTGCCATCACGCCAGAACCATGCACAATAGGAAGTGTGATTACGGCAGTAAATGCAAGACCTGTTTCTATGGGTACCACAAGATCTACCGTGCCATGAAACATTAATGTTGGTACTGAATCATTGGCATCAATATAATTTAAATCTAATAAAGCCCCCCAACATCCAATAATTGCATTCGGAATTCTACTATGATTATATGAATTTCCTTCACAATCCAAGCAACCTAAATCGGGGATGCCAAATCCACCATAAGTTGAACTGGGCCTGTCGTCGTCATCCATAAATGCTAAATGGTGTGCAATGAATGCACCTGCGCTACTCCCCCACATATAAATTTTTTCAGGGTCAATTCCATATTCAGAATAATTCTCTCTAAAGTGACGCACAACTGCACTACCGTCTTGAGTCCCTCTATAAATCGCCCTCACGCAACTTTGTTGATCTAACACATTTAATCCCAAACGATAATTTATGTTGGCCACAACATAGCCCCGTTTTGCAGCTGAAATTGATAATGCGGTTACATCATCTAAATTATTATCACCTGAAAAAAATGCACCACCATGCACCACAATAATTAATGGGCGGTTTGATTCATATTCATTTTCAGGGAAATACATATCCATGTCTAAATCTACATCTACTGTGTTTGACTCAAGCAAAAACCAAAAAGGTAAATCGGGTGCATTCCCATATACCACATTTTCATCAATGTAAATATTGTCAAAAACTTCATCAATATATCGTGTTTGGGTAAAAATACCTGATAAAAGATAGATGAATGGTAAAATAAGTTTATAATTCATGATTCAATTTATTCACTCTCTATTCTATAAAACTTGATATATTTGTAACATCATGTAAAACCCTACGATTAATCAGACTTCTCATTCTAAATTAAGCCATAATTATTGGAGGTACTTATGCAGAAATTACTCATCAATCTTTTACTTTTATCATTTATCTTTCCATTTCCTAATAATCCACCCAACGCAGTTACAGGCGCACCGGGTGAAGGAACATGTCGCAATTGTCATTCTACATACACACTAAATTCAGGTTCTGGGGATGTTGAAATTTTAGGAATTCCAGATGCAGTTATTGCAGGAGAAACCTACCAACTACAAGTGAAAGTATCTCATCCCACCCTTACCCGATGGGGATTTGAAGTAGCCGCTAAATTTTCAAATAATACTCAAGCGGGCTCACTTGAAGTTAGCGATAACACTCATACCATTTCTGGGGTTCAAAATGGAATCACCTATATCAAGCAAAAATCGGCTGGCACTTATTCAGGTCAAACTGATGTGGCTACGTGGGAGATGGACTGGACTGCCCCAGGCATGATAACCTCAGACATCACCTTTTATGCTGCGGGAATGACTTCTAATAGCGGTTCTGGTAATTCTGGTGATTATGTGTACGCCACATCATTTTCTGCCACTGAAGGTGAAGAAATTGTGGATGTAGATTACGAGACTGAGATTCAACCCATATTTGATGCCAACTGTACAAGTTACTGTCACTCAGGTGGCGGTGCATATACTGGCGGTTTAGATCTCAGCTCTTATGAAAACCTCATGTTGGGTACCAGTAATAATGGTCCAGTAGTTATTCCCGGAGATGCAGATGGTAGCTTGCTGGTTCACGCGCTGGAAGGAACATCTTCAATAGTTCCACAAATGCCTGCGAATTCACTGTCATTATCATCCACACAAATACAATTTATTCGCACATGGATCAATGAAATGGATATGGAAACCTGTACGGTAGGTGACTATAATGAAGATGGGACCATCAATGTATTAGATATTGTTCAGATGGTTAATTATATATTGGGTCCAGGTAATGGCGATGAACATTGTGGGGACGTAAATGATGACGGTACATTGAATATTTTAGATGTTGTTCTAATCGTAAACATTATTCTGGGAAACTAATTTGAAACTACTATTAGGGATGATTATCATCCTCACCACTTCTTGTAGTGAAATTTTCAAAACAGATTTACCCCCTATCGAAGACTGCACAGCAGATGATGGTATTTGCAGTTATGCAGATTCAATTCAGCCCCTTTTTGATTTACATTGTACAAAATGTCACGGCAGTCAAGGCGGTTTAGATTTAACCTCATTTTTTGGATTAATGACTGGGGGGCAAAGTGGACCCGCAATTGATGAAGAAGATTTTTCAAACAGTCTCCTTTTGCAAAGAATAACTAATCCAATCAACCCTATGCCACCCGATTCTGATGGTGGTCTTATGGATGAAATATACATTACCATGATTGCAAAGTGGATTCAAGCTGGAGCATTAGATAATTAAAGTAATATCGTTTATCTGCATTTTATCACTGTGCTTTTCTCAATCTGCTTCAAGTTATACTTTAAGTGATACACTCTCCAATAGTATGCCATTTTCTAAAAGAGTAGTTTGGGGTGAAAATGGACTGGCACATAAGCTAAACCTTGCACCTAAAGATAGAATTGGTGAGCTAAAGCTTCGACATAAAATGCTACAAACTCACCAAAAATTAGGCCTCCTAACATTGGGAATGATGAGCTACCAATATTATTTGGGAAACCAAATGGCTGATAGTGGTAACTATGAAAATCAAAATTTGCACAAGAAATTGGGTTATTCTACATTTGGAGTTTATATGACTGCGGCAGGATTTTCAGTCCTCTCACCCCCTGCGTACCGATACTCAAAGGGGAATTCATCTATCAAATTTCATCGCTATTTATCATACATCCATTTTGCAGGAATGCTCTGCATGCCTTATTTGGGATATTTATCAGCAGGGAATATGGATACGAACTCGGCCGAATATCACACCAAAGCCTTAAATGCCCATAAGATGGTAGGCGCCATAACATTCACCTCCCTATCTTTATCATTCCTTACCATATTGATTCCATGAGGTCAACTGTTCTACTATTATTTCTGGGTGTCCTATTTCCCAACTTTCAAATGGATAAAACAGAGAGCAGCATCTCTTACACCGGGAGCCATCCTTTCCATGATTGGCAAGGAGTTACCTCTCAAATTGAGATTGAAACTGATTGCCAAGAAAATAGTATTGATTGTCATGCCACCATCAGCTTGCCATTGATTAGCTTTGATTCCGGAAATAATAATCGTGATTCAAATATGCTATTTACTGTGGATGGATACTCATTCCCTATTGTGAGAATTTCATTTCCACATGTTAATATTTTTAATTTACTAAACCGTAAAGAAACGACTCATGTTACTGGAGAAATTGATTTCCATGGATTCAAAATAATGCAGGAAATCCCCCTAACTATTCAGAGTGAAAATGAATCCATTTCGATTCGCTCAACCTTTTCCATTCAATTAGACTCATTTCAAGTAGATCGACCAACTCTGTTGATGATTCCCATAAAAAATGATATCAACATCGATGTAAATATATCAGGAAGATTTATCCAAAAATGAAGCACCTATTCGCAATCATAATTCTATTTTCCATTGGGTTCTCACAATTAAAAGTCAATACGGTAGCACCCGATTTCACTTTGTCTGATGCCGCTGGAATTCCCCATACACTCTCAGATTACCGAGGCCAATTTGTAATACTCTATTTTTATCCCAAAGACAATACGCCAGGTTGTACCGCTGAGGCATGTAGTTTCAGAGATAACTTTTCAGAAATACGTGAGCAAAATGCCACCATTTTAGGAGTGAGTTGGGACTCATCAAAAAACCATGCAGCATTTACTGAAAAATATAATTTGCCGTTCACATTATTGTCTGACATTAAGGGTGATGTTGCAACATCATACAAAGCTGCTGGATGGTTTATGCCTAAACGGTACACGTACATAATTGATCCGTTAGGGGAAATTGTAAAGGTTTATACTCAATTTGATATTTCAGCACATTCAGATGAAATTATAGACTTTCTAAAAAGTATATCAAAACAACCGCAAAACCCTATCTCAAATTGATATAAAAAACAGCAGAATTCATCAATATAGACATTTTTTTGAATTGGCATAATCTTTGCCCCATCATTCTAAACAAAGGAACATGATGAAAAAATCTAAATCATTACTCATTTTTATACTCTTTACTTTCTCGTTCGCACTTGGACCTTGGCAAATGACAGGGCAAGTCCACTCTGAGCTTAATTGGAAAACCATTCAAACCGAACACTATCGTGTGCATTATCATGATGGGATTGAAGCAATCGCTCAGCAAGGGGCATCAATCGCCGAGCAAGTGCACCCCATTCTAATTAAACAAGTGGGAATTGAAACGACGCCCATGATTGATATTATTTTCACCACTGAAGATGAAATTATGAATGGCTATGCCATGTGGACAAATCAAACCTTTATTTGGGTTGATCAAAATGATGCGGCTATTTGGCTTGAAAATGGAAAATGGCTCTATCAAGTATTATCACATGAATTGCAACATATCATGTTTTTCAATGCTGTAAAAACATGGATGCCTGAACCATGGGCATGGATGTTCTCAGATACACCCGGTTGGTTTGTTGAAGGTTTAGCAGAATATTTCACAGAAAAATGGAGACCTCACCGAGCTGATATTTCACATAAACGCCATGTGCTTAAAAATGATATGGACGAAATGGACCCACATCACGATGGATATTCTAAACTACTGATGATGAGTGAAAAATGGGGTGATTCAACGATTGTAGAACTTTTACAATGGCGGAATGATTTTAAACTCTTCAATTTTGAAGACGCTTTTGACGAGGTGACAGGTCAATCTGTGCACCAATTTAATGAAGAATGGCGTCGCAAAATGAATACCTATTACTATGGATATCGTGCTCAAAAAGAATCTTATAATGACGTAGGAGATGTGGCTTCACTCCCCATTTCAAAAATGTCATCATTTACATTCTCATCTGACAGTATGCGTATCGCAATGGTGGGGAAAGACGATAAAAACCAATTTGACCGCTCCCTATTTATTGCCACACAAGATACGACCACAGAACAACCCAACTGGTTTTCTACCCTATTTTCTGGTGATGATGACGATAATCAGGACTCTACTAAAACGGAGACACCAAAATTTGATAAAGATGAAGTTGATTTTGGAAGTTTCCATTCTTCCATGTCATGGTCACCCGATCATAAATCATTAGCTTATGCAAAATATCGATATGGTAAACATGGTTCCATTTTGTGGGATATTCGCATTCTAAATACTGAAACGGGTGAAAAGCGTTGGGTAACTACAGATGAGCGTGCCACTTATCCTTTTTGGAATAATGATGGGAGTGGACTGTATGCCGTTCATCATCAAAATGGAATTGCCAATATTATATCTATTGATTTAGAAACCAATGCAATTTCTCCCGTTACATCATTTACTGAAGATATACAAATTATTAGCCCTGCCCTTTCACCGGATGGAAATCAAATTGCTTATGTAAAATCATCCACAGAAGGTAATATGGATATCTACCTCTGGGATTTGGCAGCAAAATCAGAAAAACAACTCATGGACACAGATGAGGTGGACTACCTCCCTATTTGGCATCCTGATGGTACAGCCATATCATACACCTCACATAAAGGCTCAACACCAAACCTACATACCATCAATGTAGATGATAAAAAATCAACTATGGTTACAGATGCTTCAGAGGGAATCTGGGGGGCTCAATGGGCACCCAAAACGGATAAGATTATGGCACGTACATTGAATGATGTGGATTCAGTGAGAATTGTGTCAATCGATCCATTCCGTAAAACCACCACCACAGAACTGAATATAAGGGATGAATTCACAACATGGCGTACCCATACCCCCGAATTTGTTTTGGAAAATATTGACCAAGATTCAGTATTAACCAATACATCTATTTCAGACTATAAATTCTATAAGTTTCCCAAACATTTCACATCCTATCTACTGCCACTTTCTGGGCCGTTGGGTATGACCGTTTGGGAGGATGCATTGGGGAAACATTTATTCCAAACATTTGGTGGCACTTCAGACTGGACATTGGAGAATCCATTTTATATGATTAATTATACAAACGCCCAACATGGTCCATTATGGGGTGTAAATTATTATCAAAATGTAAATTATTCATATCGTGATTATGGTGAATCTACCAGTGGATTATTGGAAGTTTTTAATGGGATATCACTATGGACTTCTTTACCATTTAATTGTGGTAATAGTATGTCTGCGAATCACAATCTGTTAAGCTCAATTTCAGTGTTAGATCGAATAGTACCCTTCAAACCCTTCGAAAGCATTACCACAAGTGGTGATACCATATTCCATGATTTTGATTCAAATCACCTTGGATCGCCTGAAAGTGGATTGGAAACATTGATATCTTTAGATTACAAATTCATCAATCGGCGTGGGCATAAAAGTAATATTTCTCTACCTAATAATGGATATGGTATTCGAGTAAAACTTGACGTCTCCACAACATTGTTAGACGGTGCATTTGATTATCAACGACTCACCTTTGATTCTTTCTCAAATCTTAAATTTGGTCCAGGGGTTTTATTCTTACGTGGAAAATCCGAATCCTTATGGGGTAATCCTCCCAACCAAGAGTATGTGGGAATCACCAAAGATCCGGCTATATATTTTCCGGGGAGCACAGGAACGGGCGGTATTCGTGAAAATATGAATTTACGAGGATATAATAATTATGTTACTGGTGATCAACTCCTCTATTTTACTTCTGAGCTTCGAATTCCATTCATACCAATCCTACCTGCAAATGTGTTGGGCATAACTATTGGTGATATAAGTGGTGCCTTATTTACCGATACTGGACTTGTGTGGGATCGTGGCAGTGATGCTGAAAAACCTATCCTCACTGCTGGGTACGAACTTAAATATGCCTGGAAATTGGGTGGGAGTCCCCTCTTTTACACATCCATGGGTTATGCTCAAGAATTAAATGACTGGGAAGCTGGTAATGAACCTACTTACTATGTACGATATGCATTAGTGAATCCTTTTTAATTTTCTGTGTTATGGAAATATATCATGGTTGTAATTTTGCCTCTGTCAAATCGATAACAATCAAACAAATTTATAATACAATTAGGAGAACAAATGGAATTATTACATCCAATTTTTAAATGGTTTCATGTATTTGCAGGAATTACATGGATTGGCCTACTCTACTTTTTCAATTTTATTAACGGTTCTTTTGCTGCCACATTAGATGGCGATACCAAAAAGAAAGTGGTTCCTGAACTCATGCCACGAACTCTCTACTGGTTTCGTTGGGGTGCAGCATGGACATGGGTAACCGGCATTGTTTTATTATATGTTATTTTCTGGTCTGGCAGTCTATCTATGGGTGAGTCCGCAGGAAATAATATGTTTGAAGCGGATGCAGAAGTTACCAAATGGTCACATATTATGATTCTGGTAACCTTTCTTGCAGTGTTTGTTTACGACTTTATATATAAGAAATTAGGGAGCATGAATGTAAGAGTATTAACGATTATATCATATTCACTTATTGGACTTATTATTTATCTCATGGGTCATTGCGGGCAATTTGGTTTCAGAGCCTATAACATCCATATCGGCGCCATGTTCGGCACCATGATGGCATTCAATGTATGGTTTAGAATTTGGCCTGCACAACAACGAATTATTACTGCTATTAAAAATGGTGATGCGCCTGACCCTGCAGATGCTGCAATGGCAGGGCTTCGCTCTAAGCATAACACTTATATGTCTATGCCATTAATTTGGACTATGATAAATCAACACACCACTGGATTCAGTAATATTTGTGGCCTACATACTGGCGTTGAGCTTATGATTGTAATTGCGGTGGGATGGCATATTATTTTCCAATGCTACAAAAAAGCAGCAAAAGTTGAAGGATTTTAATTAATCCCCTATATTTTGACAAAAAGCCTGGCATTGCCAGGCTTTTTTATTACAGGTTAACATTCCCCTTTTCTGTCATAAAGCAATAGTTTTAAATTTCGAATGCTAATTCGAAAACTAAAATAGGTACTTGATGAACCAACAGCGAAAAGCGGATGAACGAGAGGCACGTAAACATCTCATTATGGATGGCGCACTCTCCGTATTTCACAACCATGGTATCGATGGTGCCACCATGGAGCAAATCGCTAATGAAGCGGGATTTGGCACGGCATCACTCTATTATTATTTCCCCAAAAAAGAAGATGTATTCTCTGCCATCATGGTTAAAGGTTGGGCTCAATTATGGGAAAGTTGCCAACCCACCATCGAATCGGAGCATTCACCCAAAGAAAAATTCCTGAGCATTCTCAATATCATCGCCAATCATATTTTACAAGAGCGAAACCTCTATAGTTTTCTATTTACCGCCCCCCAACATTCTATTCATTTTGAGTCTGAACCGTGGAAAGAATATCAAGGAAAACTATATGGTACCCTACAACAATTGTTAGACAATGGTATGGAAATCGGTGAATTTCCTAAAATTGAGTCCCATTTATTGTTCAAAGCCATTGGGGGGTCTTTCCATGGAATACTCCTCATGGGAGACGAACAAAAAAGTCTAACGCGAAAAGATATTGAAGATTTATTCTCACGACTACTCTCTACTACAGGGAGTCCTCATGCATAATTATATTCAGAAAATTCACTCATTTGGAATCAGACATAAAGATGCAGCCGTGGATGTACGTGAAACATTCTCCCTTAGTTTTGATCAAGCTGAATATTTGTATAGGCGGAAATCCCAGTTTAATATTAATGAATGCTATATTTTATCCACATGCAACCGAACCGAATTCTATGCCGTCTGCGATGACATGGAAACCCTACGCGATTTTATAATTTCAGGATATATAAAATTGGAGAAATCAATTGAAATAGATTCATTGACCCACTTGAATGGATCTGACTGCATCCATCATCTCATGCATGTTTCAGCGGGAATGGACTCAATGATGTTGGGTGAAACGCAAATTACGGCCCAAATAAAATCTTCATTTTCCCATGCGAGAAATATTTCAGGAACGGGTCCAGTACTAAACCGATTCATTCAATTCTCATTAGAAGCGGGAAAACGAGTGCGCACAGAAACCAATCTTTCAGCTGGGGCTATTTCAGTGAGCTATGCAGCCGTTGAAAAAATTGGTACCATTTATCCAGATTTTTCAAAAATTAAAATATTGCTTATTGGCGCCGGTTCAACAGGAAAATTGACAGCTTCTCATTTTATGAAAAAGGGAGCTACTCAATTTTATATTGCTAATCGTCGTGCAGAACGAGGCAAATCATTGGCCGAAGAAACCAATGGTCAATTTATTCCCTTTGAGGATATCCCTAAAATTTTATCACAAGTACAAATCTTGGTAACCTGTACCAGTGCTGACTTCCCCGTAGTAACGACAGAACAAATTACCCAGATGGATTCTATGAATCATGCTCTATTATTAATGGATTTATCAGTCCCTCGTAATATTAAAACGGATGTGGAGAATCTATCTAATATCACCTTATTTACCGTTGATGAATTAGAATCAGTAGTTTCTGAAAGATTATACTCACGGAAGCAAGAATTACCACGTGCCTCTCGAATTGTAAATGAAGTGTATGATGAATTTATAACATGGTTAAAAACCTTGTCGGTCACCCCCACTATTGCTGATTTAAAACATCTATTTGAAGATATTAAGAATATTGAATTAGCAAAAATTGAAACGCGATATGATGAGGCAACCTTATCTGCCATTGATAAGTTTTCCAGTAGCTTAATGCGGCGAATATTAAAAGAACCCATTTCCTCTTTAAAATCTCAGGCCACAAACGGGCATTACTCACCCGCTGTGGTGGATGCCATTCGTTCAATTTACAAATTAGACGAAGTTGCAGAACCTGTCGAACAGGATTAATTCATGAACAAGCTAACTATTGGTACTCGTGGCAGTGACCTTGCTCTGTGGCAAGCAAATCATGTACAATCTTTAATTGAGATGAAAACGAAGACGCCATGCCAAATCAAAATCATCTCAACCCGTGGAGATGAAGACCAAACCACTCCCCTGCCAGAAGTTGGTGACAAAGGTTTTTTTACTGCTGAAATTGGAGCTGAGTTATTGGCGGGGACTATTGATCTAGCAGTCCACAGCATGAAAGATTTACCCGTAAACATGGGGCCAAATTTTAAAATTGGCGCGGTGCCAAAACGGTTTTCACCCAAGGATGTAATGGTGACTAACTCCCCTATAGAATTTGATCACTTACCTAAATCAGCCACCATCGCCACCGGCAGTTTACGACGGGGATTACAAATTAAATCTCTCCGCCCGGATATTAACATCATTGATGTTCGTGGAAATATTGATACGCGCATTCAAAAGTTGAAAGATAACAATTGGGATGGTCTCATTATGGCTGAAGCGGCCATTAAGCGTCTTAAAATTGATATTGATTATCATCCATTTTCAAATGATGAAATGACGCCGGCAGCGGGGCAAGGTGCTGTAGCCATACAAGTGACTCACGCTCGCGATGATTTAACCGCCATACTTTCTAAAATTAATCATAATCCGTCATTTATGGCGGTTGAAATTGAACGCAATATTATTGATGCTTTAGAAGGGGGATGTAAATCGCCAGTGGGCTGTTTGGCAAATATCCATAAAAATGAGTTGAAAATTGAAGCATACCTTTCGGATATAACTGGAACTCAAGTGATACGAATTTCAGATTCAGGGAATTTATCCGACAAAAATAAATTGATTGAAAATATCATCAGCGGATTTATGGATGAAGGTGCCCAAAAAATAATTGAATCAAATCGAGAAGCATTATAACAATGTCTAACTCAATTATTTGGACGCTTCAGAACGATTGCCCTCAAGATTGGTTGACAGCATTCAATGGATTAAACTATTCAATTCAGCATCACCCTCTTATTCAATTAAATATAAATTCGGCATATTCTACTATTCCAGATTTGGTGGATCATTTTGATGCACTCATTGTTTCCAGTCAATTTTCTGCACAGAAAATTTCTAAAAGTCTTGAACATAAAAAGTGTGCATTTTTTACCGTTGGTACGCAGGCATCCACTATTTTAGAAAAAGCGGGGCATGAAATCCTTCATGTTGCAGAAAACTCACTGGACTTGGCAATTTATTTGCAAGACAAGGTAGATGTAAAAATCCTTCATCTTTGCTCCGAAAAGAGTAATGTGGATATTTGGTCAACCCATGTGGAAGCCCTCCCCTTTTATGGTCCGTCGGAAAATACTCATTTTAATCTCACCTCTAAAAATATTGATTCAAATTCAATTATCGTTTTTGGAAGTCCGTCTGCTGTGGATATTTGGTTTACCAAGAATATAGATATTTCTAATTCTACCATTGCCTCCATGGGAAAAACCACGACTCACCGTTTTACCAATTATACAATTCAACCCATAATAACGCCTGAAGTATCTACAATCAACCATTTATGTAAAGCTATTTATAACCATTTAAAACACTCAAATTATGAACCAACAGAATAAAATTTTTATTGATGCCTGCAATGGTAGACCCGTGCCCTATACTCCACTCTGGATAATGCGCCAAGCGGGGCGATATTTACCTGAATATCGTGCGGTACGAAAAACGCATACATTTCATGAAATGATGCATACGCCAGATCTCATGACAGAGGTTACACTCCAACCCATTCGTCGATATGGTTTCGATGCGGCCATCATGTTTTCTGACATTTTAGTCATCCCAGAAGCCATGGGTGTAAACTTTCAGCTCATCAAAAATGTGGGACCCGTTTTTGATAATCCATTAGATACGATTGCAAAAGTAAAATCTATTCAACTGGCAGACCCCACCCATCTACAACATGTATTTGAAGGCGTAAAACAGATTAGAAATGAGCTGGATGATACCAAAGCACTTATCGGATTTTCTGGTGCACCATGGACCATTGCCTCCTATATGGTGGAGGGTAAGCCCAGCAAAGATTATCGACATATTCGCTCGCTTATGCACACCGACCCCACCACATTTCACCATTTAATGGATACTCTCACCGAGGGCATTATCACTTATGTGACGGAGCAAGTAAAGGCGGGTGCGGACGCAATTCAGATTTTTG
>JACKQG010002085.1_pt2 | contig 22505 bp, 10 predicted proteins | sample 8237621 | NCBI WGS metagenome assembly JACKQG01 (sample SAMN15677084, study PRJNA649215) | marine metagenome | biome: marine; feature: Black Sea; material: saline water; isolation source: suspended particulate matter (SPM) from the Black Sea western gyre | collected 2013-06-09/2013-06-10 | depth... | reverse complement strand
ACTTTCGCATTGCCTTCAATCTCGGCTTCCGCCGAGGGTCCGCAAGCCAACACTACGTCAGCAGCCCCGCGGTAGGCGTCTTCGATGAACACGTTTCGCACTTTCGATGTGAACGTGAGGAATCGGTAGTTCGTGTACTTGGCGTTCCGGGTATGCGGACGTGGCGTGTAGGTGTCCTCCGGCGTGTGGACAACGTGCACTTCGTTCCGGGCCGCGGCCACGTCGTTGCGGTGGAACATCATTGCGGCTGCGGGGAATTCACCCCAGCGGGCCGGGTCGGACTGGCTGCGGAACATCGACAATCGTTTGTCCTTCAGTTCGTAGGAGAACAGCAAGAAGATGTCCCAGTCCTGCAGGCACGAGTAGGCAGCCGACATCAATAGCCCTTCGCTGCGATACTCGTTTGGCCAGGGGAAGTTGAACTCGGCTACTGCTTGCGGTTTTCCGGCCACAGTGGTACGTGCAATCACCGACAGCGGATTGCGCTCGGTCGGAATGTCGACGTGAACCAGCGCGTCGTTGGCGAACTTGTAGAACGGCTTCGCGCTACGATGGGGATGACGCCAGTACTGATTGCGCGACATGAAATCGTTCATGGAATCGACCTCGGTGTCGACTACGACGAACTGCTGGTTCGTGCCCGCGACCGGCACTCGGACGCCGAGTTGCTTCAGGTGTACTCGCATCGTGTCGTAGTAGTGCCGCTGAATCTCGACGAAGAAACGCAGCAAGTCACTCACGCGCGGCGGGCTGAGCAAAGGGTCGACCGGTTTGCCCTCGACAGTCGGCCGGAAACGGCTGAGCATGCCGAAGGACAGTGCCACATTTCCCTTTGCCGGTACCTCGTCCGGCAGCAGTGCGCAGCGGCCTTCGTCGTCCGTCCACGCGCTCGCCAACTTCTCTCGGCTGTCGTATCGCGACGCCAACCACTGGTTCCAGCGTTGTTGTAGCTGGTCGCGATAATATGGCAGCGACAATCCTGACATATTGAAAAAGTAGAAGATCGAGTTTTCGTTCGTCGTTTCGACCACCGCGACGGCGGGCTCGTCCACGTACCGCAGCCCCGTGTACGGGTTGCGGTGCGTAAGCAGCTTTGTGGCATAGTCCTTTTGCAGCTCGATCATACGCTCGTCGAAAATGGACGCGCCCTTCATCGAGCCTTGCCAGTTGTGAGTGAATTCGTCGCCATGCTTGACGCCGTCGGCCGTGCGGAATTGCCGGTAGTCGAGCAAGTCGAGGTAGACATAGATGCCTCGCTTTTTGAGTTCAGCAATGAAGTAGTCGATCCGATCGAGGGCATCGGCATCAAACTGCTGAGATGTGCCGTCGCGGTAGTCGATCAGCGGGCCCCAGCGGCCGTCCATCGAATGCAGCCGAAGCATGTTGACGCCGTACTTGGCTAGTCGAGCGGCAACGACACGGGCCAAGTCTTTGTCGGGAGCGCAGTCTCGGCCACCCACGTTTGTGCCGAAGAATCGCGCCCGCGTGCCATCCTCGAAATAGAAATGCCCGTCGGGCCGCACGGTGACAAACCCACGCTTTCCCGCGGGGGCGTCCAGCAGGCCGGTCAGGTCAATACTATCCAGATTCGTATCGTCCAGCGGAAATTCGAACGGAAACCAGTCCTTGGTATCCTTGAATACGTATTCCACCGTGGGGAGTTCGTCGCTTTTGCCTGAGACCTTCACGTCGTCGAACCAAGCCGATCCTTTGCTGCGTGCCAGGTTCAACGAGACGATCAATGCGTCCGCCTCCGCCGGAGCAACGGCCAAGACGGTCAGCTTCTGCCAGTCTTCTGTGCCCGAAACGCGTTCGGTCGCGGTTTCGTTCAACCATCTCGAACCACGTTGCCAAGCCAAATGTGCATAGGCCTGTCCGGTGACGCCTTCGGTCTTGACCCACACCTCCAGCTTGTATTCGCTCCCCGCCTCGATCGGCCGTGCCGCGGCAACCCAGCGTCCCGTGCAGCGTTGCCAGTCGCGTTGGTCGCCCGAGCGGAAGGAGTCGCTGATCTTGAAGCTACGTTTGCCCGTTCGTGAGGCGGTGTCATCCCATTCCAATCCGGCCGGCGAATCGAATGCATAAGGGCGCCAACCATCGGGGAGTGTATCCCGATCCCGGTCCTCTTCAAATGACGGGTTGTTGACGAAGTTCTCCTGATAAGAAAGATCGCTCGCCAGCAGGCACAAAACGAAAACCGTGTGTAGTGTCATCAGTAGCAATCTCCCAATCTGACGAAACGCGGCCCGTCAGGCGTCGCTCAGTGCGGTGCCGATTCCTGTCCCGCCGTAGCCGTTTCCGCAGTAGAACAACCTCTGCCGATCTCCCTCTTGGATCACCGAGGGGTATTCGACCATTTGCTTCTCCCAGCCATCGCCTTGCGGTGTCAGTTGCAGGTTGTCGCCGTAGTGTTCTCCTCGCCGCCAGTGGATTCCGTCATCGGATTCCGCGTAGCAGATGCTGTAGTAGCCCCAACGCGTTCCGATGGCCGAGTACCACATGCGGTAACTGCCATCGGCGTTCTGATGTACGACCGGCGTGGCCGCAGCGATGTTCTCGTAATCACGATCCGGGTCGCGCAGCATCACGGCCCCGCGTTTTGTCCAATGGATGCCGTCTTGTGAAACTGCTAAGCATACCGTCTTGTTCTGATCCAGAAAGACCGTGTTGCCAATCGTCGGGGCCCCCGTGTAATAGAATCGCCACTCGGAACCGCCGCCGGGCAATCGGGCCTGCAACACCGAACCGCCGCCCATGCCGACGGCATCGGGATCGCCGTCCTTGCCGCTGGGCGCAAGCACCGGATTGTCTTTGTACTTGCCCCAGGACTTCCCATCGCGGCTGATGGCCATTCCCATGCCGGGAAATGCACTCAGCCCCTTGCCGCGGCCGCAATTGCCTGTGTAGTACAGATGCCAACGATCCGGTGCCATTCGAATAACGTGCGGCAGCACACACCAGCGCGCATCGAACGCACCGTTCGGGCCAATATCGAATAAGGGTCCGTGCCGCTGCCACACGCCGAGATCGTCGACCGAGGCGGTGGCAAGACAAATACGCTGGCGGCCCTGGTCGTCGCCGCCCGAGTAGTACAAATGGTATTCGCCGCCCACGCGACGCACCCACGGATTCATGCACCGCGTTGAATCGAACGAGCCAGCCTGGCCGGGCGGTAGAATCGGATTTCGCGGATCACGCCGCCAAGTTATCGGTCGCTTCAGCGTCTGCTGCCTCGGCGACGGCTTCTCATCAGCACGGGCAGCACTCGGTATCAGAGTCCCGCTGAAGGACGCTACCGAATACCACAGCATTTCTCGCCGAGTGATGCGTTGGCGATGCATTACGAATGCTCCAGAATCTAATAGAATTTGCGACAGGGCATCTCGCCCTCCCGCTTTCCGAAAAAGCCTGGCCGGACGGTTCTTTGAGATCGCCTGCTAATATCGGACCACTTCCGGCCGAGCGGTCTGGCCCTGCATCTTAACCGGTAGACGCCATACGTGCATGCCCTCACGATCCGTGAAGTACAGTCGGCTGAGCGATGGCTCGCGGCCGTGACCGTCAGCCCAGAGGGCGTAAAAGTCAGAGGCTGCGTTGTCAGGGCGGCGGCAATACGTGTGGTTGTATTGGCTGTTGTGGGTCAACTGTTTCATCATTTTCCAGGAGTTGCCCTGATCGATGCTGATCCAGATGGCCACTTCGCCGCCGGCATTGTATCGCTGCGGTCCCGGCTGAGTTGGCGCGATCAGGCGCCACATGGAGTCGCTTTCCACGTACAGCGAACCCGTGTCGTAGTTGTTGTCGGAAACCAGGACATCTCGCCTTTCCCATTCCTTTCCGGTCCAGCGTGCGGTACGCCAGGTACGTGGATCGTTGTGTGGGCCGGATTCGTTGCCGAGGCTGCTAAGGTACAGAACGATCGGTTGATTCTTTGAATCGAAGACTATGTCTTTCACGTAAACGTCCAGCACTTCTTTCTCGTAGTCATGGACGAGGGCAGCATTCTGTGGTTCGTCCAGCGGTATCTGAAGAGTCTCACCGGCCGCATTCTGCCACGTGGCGCCAAAGTCGTCAGTCTGCATGTAATACAGATTAGTTCGCCAATGGCTGCCGTCGCGCGGGTGGGCCCGATGGTAGTTGAACGCGGTTCCGATTCTGCCCGTGCGTCGGCCGCTCACCTGGTAGTGCCCCCACTCGATGGCGGCCAGTAGTTTCGGTTCTGACCAGGTGCGTCCTTCCACGCTGGCGGACTGGTACAACAACCGTTGATCGCCGCTGTAGCGAGTGTGAAGCAATAGGAAGCCTTCGTCGGACGAGTAGTACGGTTGCGGATAGGAGTAATTCGTCCTCAGCACGTACTCGAATTCCTCGATGTCGTAAGGCTTCTTGCTGACCGAAATGAACGCCGGGCGCGCGGTGCCATGGGCGCTGGAGAAGATCCAAATGTGTCCTGCGGCGTCAATCGAGATCACCGGATTGTCGTGGGCATCGGTCGTGTGTTTGTCCAACAGGATCGTCGGCCGCGGGACGGTGTCGGTCGCGTGATCGTAGTACGACACCATGTGCAGAAGCGTGCGGTTGTCCGCGTCGGTGCCGCCGTAACAGAAGAACGTCTTGTTCACTTCTTCGACGTAGATAGCAAACGGACGATGTTTTGCGCAGTAGGTGCCCAGCCCACCGCTGTATTTGTACTTGTATTCTCCCCCTTGCTCTCCGCACTGGTACCAAATACCTCGATACCCGTCGGCTGTTCGGACTTCGAATGAGAAATCGCGAAAATACTTGGCGGTCAATCGTGCACCTGCTTCGCTTGGCCAACTTGATCCGTTTAGATGCTCAGTGGTCCATCGACCCACCAATTCGTCACGTCGCGTGGTGCCTTCGTCGCCCTCGGCAACCGTGGCGATCTCCTGGTCGGTGAGCGCGCGCCGCCACACACGGATATCTTCGAGTTGGCCGAGCAAAAAACGTTGCCCTGGGGACAAGGCCCCAATGAAGAGCGGCGCGTCCGCCTGCGGTATCCTCCCAGGAGCCGAAACGGTCGCCTGCAGTCGGCCGTTGACGTACAGCTTGATCTGTTCGCCGTCGTAGGAACCGGCAAGATGAGTCCAAACGTCTTTTGGCGGGACAGGACAATTGGCGTGGGTGTACTTCCCCGGCTGGAATTCCACCAACATCCGGACTCGGCTCTCGTGGAAGTAAAACGTGAACAAACGCCCGGCATCGCCGCGGCCAAGAAGCACTTGCGATGCATGCTGCTCGCCGGGCTTGACCCAAACGGCCAGGGTGAGGGCTTCCAAGTCAAGAACATCCGTCTCGTCGACTTTTGCGTAGGAGGTCACACCGTTGAACGCAACACCTCGCGAGGGCCTGTCCGGGGCCGCCTTGGCGGCAATCGCCCCAAAGACGGCCAGTGACGCAACGAGAACAAAGCGATTGGGATTCATAGGTCTACTGGAACTCTTCAGATAGGTCATACTCGGGCCACGCCGTTACTTCGTCTGCGGCTTGGTGGACAAGGCTGTCGATAGCACCTCCGAGATGCGACGTTTGAGGACTCATGCGGGCGTTCATTAGCACCACCCAGTTTCGGCCATCGTGGCGTCGTACCAGGAGAGTTGCGGTGCCCGGCAGTGATCCGGTATGCCAGCGGTTCAGCTTGCCGTCGCCCTCGACTCGGTTGAGCCAGCCGCATGAATAATACACTGGCTTGGGCTTTCCATCTTCGTCATGTCCCGCCAGTCCTGGTGGCCTGACAAACATCTCCTGGATGCTGTCTGGACTGAGGATCTTGCACTTTGTCGGATCGTCAAAAGCGCGGGCAAACCGGGCCAGATCCACGGCCGACGCGAGCCATCCGCCGTGTGCATCCATCGCTTCCAGATGCCATGCACCGTACGGTTGGGGCACCAGCTCGTTCAGGTCCGCGGCAAACACCGATGGACCTTTGCGCGGATCGTAGTAGCGGACCTCGCTTTCGCTTCGTCCGTCAAGCCGCGTCTTCCCTACTCGCATGGTGTGGATGCCAAGCGGGGCAAGGACTTGCGTCTTGACGTAGTCTTCGTTCGTAACGGCTTCGATCACTCGCCCCAGCAGGCAGTATCCGTAGTTCGAGTAGGCGTAACGCTCGCCGGGTTCAAAGTCGAGTGGCTGACCGAGCATGAAGCGAATCACTTCGTCCGTTCCGGCAGGTGGTTGGGTGCCCAAAGCCTCGGCAAATCTGACCGATTGAAACATCGCGTCAAACGACTTGCCCCGGTCCCAACCGCCCCGGTGTTGGAGAAGATGCCGGATCGTAATTGCCTGCAGACGTTCGTCCCGCTTGGCGTCCTTTTCCAAATGAGGCTCGTGTTTCAATATGTCGAACACCTTGTCATCCAGGCTCAACCGATTTCGCTCGACCAACTGCAAGATGGCGACGGCCGTGATCGGTTTTGAAATGCTGGCAATTCGAAAAAGACTGGTCGGCGTGACCTTCTCCTTTGTCGCGACATCGGCGTAGCCGTGACCGCGTGCGTACACCAGACGCCCTCTGTCGGTCACGGCCAAAGCGAGACCTGGGACGTGATGCTTTTCCATGAATTCGCAGACCATACGGTCGAAGCTCGCGGTGCGAGCGTCCGCCTTACCTGTGCTGACGGCTGATGGCGCAGTGTCGCGATCGTAGCCGGGACCTCGGAGTACGCGGCCCGAGCGTTTGCCCGTGAGCTTTCCGTCCTCCAGCACGATCTGTCCATTCACCACGACGTACTTCATTCCCTCGGACAGCCGATGCGGTTCGGCGAATGTCGCGCGATCGGCGAGCTTCTCGTAGTCGAACACGACGATGTCGGCTGCCAGTCCCTCGGCGATCCGGCCGCGGTCGTAAGCCATCACGTCGTTGGTCGCCACCGCGCTGGCTTGCGCCACGGCGCGTTCCAGCGTGGTAGCCCCCAGATCACGCACATAACGCGAGAGCATTCGCGGAAACGCGCCGTAGCCGCGAGGATGGGACGAAACGCGCGACCCGCCGACCGGTCCCACGTCGGTACAAAATGAAATGAACGGCTCGCGCATCAGCCGGATCTTGTTTGCATCGGTCATAGTCTGGGGCAACGCGAACGCGCCGCTTCGCACGAGATTGAAAAACGTGTCCCAGGGATCTTCGTTTTGTGACTCGGCCATGGCGGCAAGGCTTTGGCCTGACAGTTTCGCATAGCGTTCGTCGCCCGTGCGACCCACAATCACCTTGCTCCAATCGTTCCCCACGTGTCGATACCAGTTCTCCCAGCCGCCTTGGTTTTCCATCTCGTCGCGAATCTCCGCCCGCAGTTTTGGATCGTCCAGTCGTTCCAGCAGGTGGCCGCGGCCTTCGGCGAAATGTCGCGGGTGAATCAGCGACTGGATGCCAAGTCCGTTGTTGATGTAGGGATAGATGTCGGCCGTCACTTGCTGGCCCGCCGCCCGCGCCGCCTTGATCTTGGCGATGGCTTGTTCGATCTTGGGCCAATTGCTGCGCCCGGCGGCTTTCAGATGAAAGATGTGTACCGGCACTCCGGCCGAGCGACCGATCTCCAAGGCTTCGTCGATTGCCTCCAACAACTGGTCGCCTTCGTTGCGGATGTGTGTGTAGTAGCGTCCACTGTATTCGCCAGCGACCTTGGCCAGCTCGGCAATCTCCTCCGTGCTGGCGTAGACCGCCGGAGGATAGATCAGGGCTGTCGAGACGCCGATCGCCCCGGCCTCCATGGCCTCGCGCACCAGATCCTTCATCCGTTCCATTTCCTCGTCGTCCGGCTGCCGGTCCACTTCGCCCAAGACAATTCGCCGCACCTGGGTGTGACCCACGGTTTGAACCACGTTCATGGGAAGTCCCTTGGTGTCGAGCAATTGAAAATACTCGGCCATCGTGTGCCAACCGGCAGATCGATCAGCTTCCGGAGCCAGCGGTGCAGCCGACGCCCCTTCGCCCGCGTTGATCGTAGTGATGCCCTGCGTAAGCGAGTTGAGCGCCGATTTGGGATCTTCCAGCATGGGCGACGCCGTCTGGCCCATCATGTCGACGAAACCGGGCGCGACGACCAATCCGGAGACATCGATGGATCGTTCCGCGTCTTTCCCGTCGATGCGTCCAATCTTGACGATCCTTCCGCTGCTTATCGCCACGTCTGCCACGTACCAGGGCGATCCGGTTCCGTCGACGATCCGTCCGCCTTTCAAGACGAGTTCGAACCGTTCGGCCGGACGCCCCGCCTGTGACATTAGCATTGCCGTGAAGAACACGAAAATCCCAGCCGTACGAAGCATTGAGCGTTCTCCTGTTGGCCCGAACGGTTCGTTCGCGATCAAGGCAATTTCCTCGTTTAACCGCAAGCCGGAGGCGTGCGCGAGGGGGACGCGCACGCCTCCGGCTTGCGGTTAAACGATGTCGAATGCTGCCGTAATCGGGACGGTACCCTAATGGCGATCCTAATGCCGCCAAAATTACGGATGAAGCGACAAAGTTGATGATTGCCCGACTGCCACTGAACCGATATGATCCAAGTGGCGTGATGAAGTCTCCATCACACCCGTGCAGACGATGTCCCTATCTTAATAGCGGAAGCAGACGAATGAAACGATTCGCACTCTCGATCGTGTTGTTGGCCGCCCTCATCATGCTGCCCGGTTGTTCCTGACCAGACGCGAACTCTGGGCTCGGGTCGGGCCCTCAAGCCAACGCCTCTGGCGAAGTTGCCCCCTTGCCGAAATCGGCATCCTGCGAGCAGCCACAATCCCCCGACATTTCGCCGACGCCTACTTAAGCCGGATCCGCGCGTAGCTGATTCTATTAGGCGTACTTATAGCGTGTTGCGGATACTTGCCCAGCGTTCGATCTGCGTCGGGCCTGTAGACGCGGTAGCCTAGCAGGTCCAAGGTCGTCGATGTCGGGGAGCCTCCGCGCGCTGTCGCGGTGAAGAACCCGAGAAACCCGCCGAGTGGATATTTCAGAGGAACGGGAATGGGCTCGCCGAGTGTCCCGTCAGAGTGCACTTCCATCAGGCGGTTTTCGCGGATTGTTTCGCCCACCGAATCAGTGCCGTCGACGTAGTAGAAGACCACCAGTCTGTCCGTCGGCGTCACGTGAAACCGGCCGCATCGGGGCAGCACGCCCGAAAGCCCTTCTCCGCCTTCGAGCAAAGTACGCCGACCGACGACTTGGCCGTTCTCCACAACCGCGTATTTCATGGAAGTGATGCGAGGGATATCAGGAAAATACTCGTCGCGTAGCTTCTCGCTGATAGGAAACTCCATCCACAGCAGATGGACGCGGCCGTCAGGGGCCAGCCACATGTCGGCGGGGAAGAGCCAGCCTCCGGTCTTGTCTGTGCTGGCAATCTCGACCCAGGGATTGAACGTGCCGGTCGCAATGTCCGGCGTCCAGGTGTAATACAGCCGACGCCAACGATTGCTCCATTGGCGGCCCATCAATTTCGGATCGTCTTGCACGCGTTCCCACTTGTTGAAAGCCGAAGCACCACAGAGATGGACGGCCCGATCTTCGAGCACGACATTGGGATAGTTGACTCGTGCGCGAGTTGAGTTGTACGGTGCATGTTTGGGATCGGCTCGTTTGGGCCAGACCAGCTTTCCTGTCGCCGACCAATTCCCGTCGCGATCGAGAAACGCCCACTGCGAGTGACTATAGCCGACGTTCTGAAACAGAATCAGTTCGCCGCGCTGGCCATCGCCCGCGAAGCTGCGATAGGAATGTTCGGTGAAGCTGGGTTCTTCCTTCCAGTCGGGAACGAGCGTCTTGAACGGAGTTTTCGTATTCGCAGCCGAAAACGACAACACCTCCGGCCGTGCCGGCCCGGTACGTGCATCGGGATCTTGCGACAGGGTTGGATTGACCGACATGAAAAGCCGTCCGTCGGCAAAACCCACGATGGGGCAAGGCTCGCGCGTACGATCTTTCGGGTCTGCTTGTTGAAGCTCCCAGCCATTGGGGCCTCGTTTCCACAACGTCCAACGAACGTTGTTCAGAGGCTTCGCATCCTTCAGCGTCTCCAATCCACTGGCAAATACGTCCTCGCCGACGCGCACCAAACATGTCGAGCCGTAGCACCACATCGGACTGGCACCGTTTTCTGCAAACTCGATCGCGAAGACATCCTCTTCGACCTCCACCACCGGTCGTAGCGGAGCCGGCGTTTTCGGCTCGGCCTGACCTAGTTCGGCGAAGTGGACAACCAGCAGCATGGACAGAAAGACCAAGGAGGTGCGCATTCGTTGTCTCCTATCTCAGGTCAGTCTCGGCGATGCCAAGGCGAGCGGACAAGGAGCGATTACCAGCTACTGTTACATTGTTGCCATCTATGGATAGAAGGCCGGGCGGCGTAGTCCGATGGTCTCGTCGAGGCCGAACATGACGTTCATGTTTTGCAGCGCTGATCCGGCCTGGCCTTTCATCAGATTGTCGATGTGCGAGACGACGATCATTCGGCCCGTGCGCGGGTCGACGTTGACCGACAGGACGCAGAGGTTCGAGCCGCGCACGTCGTTGTTGGACGTGGGCGTTCCTTGCGGCTCGACTCGCACAAAAGCCGAACCGTCGTAGAAGGCAGCATATGCCTCGTACAGCTCTTGAGCCGTCGTCGACGGATTGGCCAATTGTCCGTAGACCGTGGTCATGATTCCGCGGCACAGGGGGACAACTTGGGTCGTAAGCGTGACACGCAGTTCGGCGCCCGCCAGCAACGACAGCTCCCTTTCGATCTCGAAGTTGTGTTGATGGGCGGCGATCTTGTACGCGTTCATGTTTTCGTAGCGCAGCGGGTAGTGGAACGTCTGCGCCGGTTTGATCCCTGCGCCCGAGACGCCTGTCTTGGCGTCGCAGATGATCGTGCTGGTGTCGATCAGACCGTCGCGCACCGCCGGGCCCGCGCCCAGGATGGCCGAGACGGCGAAACAGCCGGGGTTGCCGACCATTGCAGCATCGGCGATTTCCGCTCGATGCAGTTCGGCGATCCCATAGACGGATCGCGGCAGCAGGTCGACAGCCGCATGGGTCGGATCACGCCCAATGCGTTCGGCGTAACCGGCGTACGCCTCGGCGCTGTTGAAGCGAAAGTCGCCGCTGTAGTCGATCATTCGCGCGCCGGCTTTCATGCAGTCGTTGGCCACGGTCATTCCTACGCCGTCGGGCGTGGCCGTGAAGACCACGTCGATCGAATCGTCCCAGGTCGCGTCGTCCGGGGCCGAGACAGGCAAATCGCAGATGCCCTTCAGGTGAGTGTGTTTTGCGCTGATGGGCTGCCCAACACCATCCACGTCGACCAACGAGACAATCTCGGCCTCGGGATGTGCGGTCAGCAGTTCAATGATGTTGGCGCCGCCGAAGCCGCCAGCCCCGACAATTCGCGATCGTATCACGGTCGACCTCCGTTCTTGCGATCTTATTGTTTAACCCGAAGCCGGAGGAGGCTGCTGACATGCTAGCAAAATCGGACGTGGGGTAGGCTTCCAGCCTGCCAATCTTCTGTATGTTCAATTCCCGCGTCTTCCCAAACCATGTATTTGACAGGCTGGAAGCCTATCCCACGACTTCTTCAGCAGTCTCCTCCGGCTTCGGGTTAAACGAGGGTTGTATCTGGACACGGTCCCACGGTTAGTCACAACACCCCGGCTGCTATGAGCAACCGGGGTGCTTTGTGAAAACCACAGCTTTATCGCTGCAAAGCGTCTGGCCTGCTCAGTACGCCTTGTATTCACCCGGTTTCGGAATCGGGTAATTCCCCGCCGCGTCCTTCTGGACCGGAGCCGGTGCGTTCCACGCCAACTGTTCCGGGAATTCGCTGGTACCCTTCTCGACCGCGTCGTCCCATTTGACGACATTGCCCGAGTAGGTGGCCATGCGTCCCAGGACGGCGGTCATGCTGCTGGTTGCACCGTACGGGCCTTCGTTGTATCGCTCCCCGGCACGTAACGCCGCGAGCAAGTCGGTCTGCTCCTGCTGGTGGCCGCCGCCGCCGCCGGTGGTTTTCCAGATTTCCTCACCATTGGTGTCGAAAATCCTGCCACTGGGATTGGACGAGCCTTTGGTGCCGTGGGCGGCTTCGGAAACCTGTCTCCAACAGCCCGCCATGTGACGGCACTGGCTGTACATCTTCGCGCCGTTCTCGTAGGTGAATTCGACAAAGTGGTGATCAAAGATCTGCCCAGTACCCGCCGTACCGCCTTCGTAGCGGCGTTCGCATCCGCCCATGCCGTTGGCCTCGATCGGATGGGCATTCTGCACCCAGTTCCCGACGTCCAGGTTGTGGATGTGCTGCTCGCAAATGTTGTCGCCGCTGACCCAGCAGAAGTGGTACCAGTTGAACACCTGGTACTCCATCTCGGTCATTCCTTCTTTGCGCCCGCGATTCCAGATTCCGTTGCCGTTCCAGTAGACGCGCGTGAACATGACGTCGCCGATGGCGCCGTCATGAAGTCGCTGGACGGTCTCCATGTAACGGCCCTCGTGACGGCGTTGCAGTCCGACGCCGACCATCAAGTTCTTCTCGTCCGCCAGCTTATTGGCCTCTTGCAGAATTCGATAACCAGCAGCATCGATGCAGCACGGTTTCTCCATGAAAATCTGCTTGCCTGCTTCCACAGCGGCCTTGTATTGACTCGGCCGAAAACCGGGTGGAGTCGCAAGGATGACCAAATCAGCGTCGGTGGCGAGGGCCTTCTTGTACGCATCCAAACCAACGAAGATCTGGTCGGACGGCACGTCCACCTGATCACCGTACTTCTTCAGTTTGTTCAGCACGCCGTTCGCGTTTTGCTCAAACGCGTCGGCCACGGCGATCAGTTTGACGCCCTTGTCTGCGTTCATCTGCTGGGCGATGGCACCGCTGCCACGTCCACCGCATCCGATCAAGGCCACCTTGATCACTTCGCTGCCAGCCGCGTGGGCGCTGCGAGTGAGGCTCAAACCACCCAGCACGCTTGCCCCGGCGATCGCACCCGCCGATGCTTTCACAAATTCGCGGCGCGAAGGTTTCTTCGCGTTCTTGTCGCTCATTCTCTCGATCTCCTTTCACGCAAAACGGAGAAAAAACTGCTATTACCCAAACCTGTTACGGAATATGGTCTGAGATTGATGCTTCCGATTGTCGTTGCTTGGGGGTGCGTCCGCAAGGACACGGGTGGGGGATTTGGGGGCCGTTTCGTGGGGATTCCGCGTGGCGCGGCCTCCCTCCGACGGTAGACCAGTCATTGAGCCCCGAGCCAAAACCGCGGACGAACTGACAGTGCAGGACCTTCTTGCGCGCACCGCGGATTGCGTCCGCGGCGCGGTCAGCCCCCTACGCACGGTCTCACTCCACGTCTTCGTCCGTTGGCAGCGGTTTGCCCTTTGTTTCCGGAGCCCAAATCAGAACAACCAATCCCAACAGATAAACACTGGCCAACACCACGGAGACCGTACGGAAGACGTCCGTGAAACCGGCGTTGGTGAACGCTTCTCGAATCGGGATCCGGCAGACGATCACCACTGCCGCCAGAACGCGGCCTACGTTGTAGCAGAACCCGGTTCCCGTACTCCGCAGCCGAGTGGGAAAGAGTTCAGGGAAGTAGATCGAGTACCCACCGAACAAACTGAGCGTCGCGAATCCCAAGAGGGGCAGCATCACGTAGGCGTGCCACACCTCGGTAAGGAACATGAAGACGCCCGAGACAACCAGCCAGCAGAAAACGAAGGCCCCGGCAAAGGCGATTTTGCGCCCCATCCGCGTGGCGATGAAAGTGAAGGCCAGCATACCCAACAGGGCACCCACGTCCTGGAGCAGCGTCCCCATGGCCTTGACTTCGTCCTGTCTCTCCTGCGTTAGATCTTGAAGCGCCTCGCCGATCAGTTCCGGCGAGTAGAAACCCACGCCCCATAAGCCGATCACACCGATGACCGCCAGCGACACGCCAACCAGCGTATTCCGCCGCCATCGCGGCACGCCGAACAGACTCTTGAGATCGCCCATTTCGCGTCCCAGGTTATCGGCAGCTTTCGCGCGCGCCTCGTTCCATGCATCCGGCTCCTTGATGGACCGCATGATAAAGACGACCAGAACCGCTGGAAGCACGCCGATCATGAACAGGATCCGCCATCCGGTAATCGTCTGCTCGCTGATCAGCCAGGAAACGTCGTAGGTCGCTGAGGCACTTACGATAAAACGAGCGATAAACGAACCGCTGATATTGCCGATGGCCGACAGTGCCTGAAAGAGACCCAATGCTGTGGCCCGTGCGTGAGTCGGCATTGTCTCGGCAATCAGCGTTGCTGCGGTGGCGAAGGCACCGCCGATGCCGCACCCCATCAAGAATCGGTAGATGCAGAAATCCCAAAGGCCCACCGAAAAACCGGATAAACCAGTGAACACCGAGTAGACGGCAATGGCGATCGACAGAGTTTTGACCCGCCCCAGCCTGTCGCCGTAAATGCCGAAGATGAAGCCGCCGACCGACCAGCCGACGACCATTAACGCCGTAACAATGTCGCCGAATGAATCGGCCTTCGATTTGAACTCCGAGTCAAACACCTTTGTGAGTTCTGCCTGTACGCGCGTGCTGACTTCCTCGGCTTTCTTCTCCGAGGCGAGCGTTCCAGCATCGACCTCCGTCTGAACCTCCTGGCCTACCCGCTCTTCGATACCCGGCTTGAGTTCCTTCTCCTTCTCGGGCCACCCGACAAGCTCCTTGACCGCCGGAGCACGCGACAAGACAAACAGCCGCTGGTCCATGCAATCGAACATCCAACTCAGCACGCCGATGGTGAGAACCAGCCAATGGTACTTGCTCAGCCCTTGGTACCAACGAAGTTGCTGTCCGTCTGTGTCTGCCATGTTCTGTCTCCTTGCCGCCGGCGATTCGTGCTATGGATGGACGAAGCCAAAAGTCTAACAAGGCCCCACCCGCACTACAAGAACGTAGCCATGTGCGACATCGAGAATCGTACCAGCTTGTACAGTGGGGTGGCGCGGCAGTAGGATAGCCAATGCTGCGACCCTGGGTAGGGTTTGCGGTTCGTGTCTGGCCGCTATTTCTCGTATCAGCGCCGATGGAATCGAACTGCATCGACATCGAGAAGACTTACAGTCAGCGCCGCGACCGCTTCGCGGCAGCAGAGGAGCGGTACGCGATTCGAGATCGGACGCTGACGCATTTGCGCACCGTCGCTTTTCTTGTCGCTACGGCACTGTTTGTCTTGGGCTGGATCAGTGGGCACGGAACCCTCTGGTACGTGGCCGGAGCCATCGGCGTCGTCGGCTTTCTCGCTCTGGTCACCTACAATGAACACGTCGCCCGACAGTGGGATCGCAACCGCCTGTTGCGGCAAATCAACGAACGGGCGATCGCTCGTATGCGCCGAGACTGGGATTCGCTGCCCGAAACTCCCGTGGAAGCCCCAGCGGAACATCGTGCAGTTACCAACGATCTGGATCTGATCGGTCACGCATCGGTGTTTCACTTTTTGTGCTCGGCCAACACGCCAACCGGGGTTCGCGTGTTGCGCGATTGGCTGCTGGAGCCAGCGTCGCCGGACGAGATTCGCTTGAGGCAGCAGGCAGTCGCAGAACTCGCTCCAGAATTGGACCTACGCGAGACGCTGAACCTTGAAGGGTGCCTGTTGGCGGACCGGGGAAGCGCGACGGAGCAGTTCATCCGTTGGGCGGAAGCTGGTCCGTGGCTTCGAGCACGGCCGTGGCTTCTGTGGTTGTGCCGGCTTCTACCGGCCGCCGTTGTGCTGATAGTCGTCCTGACTTGTTCCGGCGCGTTGTCGCGCGAGACCGGCGGCGTGGCGTTCTTTGTCGTATTTCTGGCCAACTTTGCAGTCACTGTTCTATTCGCGGGCAAGGTCCATGACATCTTCGGGCAGGCCAATGCGCGGGGCGGCGAGGTGCGACGCTACCTGCGGATGTTCGAATTGATGTACTCGATGCCCGATTCGACGACGAAGCTGGACGCCGTCAAACGCGAGGTCACGAGGCTCGGCGGCGGTGTCCTGCATCGTTTGCGAGAACTGCGCGTGATTTCGGAATTCGCCGGCATCAGTCGCTCGGCGTTGTTTGCCGTTTTTGTGTATCTGCCGCTGCAGTTTACGTTGTTGTACGATTTCCACGTCTTGAGTTTCCTCGAAGCGTGGCAGAAGAAGCACGGCCGATACGCGCGCGATTGGTTCCTGGCGTTGGGCGAATTCGAGGCTTTGGCTTCGTTGGCGACGTTGGTCCACGATAACCCAAACTGGACGCTGCCCGACGTAGGCGAATCGGCGGACCGCTTCGAAGCCTGCAAACTGGGGCATCCTCTATTGCCGGATCGGACGCGAGTGGCCAACGACGTGGAAGTGGGGCCGGCGGGGGCGTTGTTGTTGGTAACCGGTTCAAATATGTCGGGAAAGAGCACCCTGTTGCGAGCGATCGGCGTGAATGCGGTCCTGGCGCAGACCGGTGCCCCGGTATGTGCCGAGCGGCTTGCGATGCCCCCACTGACCTTGGCGACCAGCATGCGGACCAGCGATTCTCTGGAACGCGGTGTATCGTCCTACATGGCCGAGTTGTTGCGATTGAAGGAAGTGGTCGATCTGGCCAGCGCATTCGAGACGCGAAACGACCGTACCCTTCTTTACCTGCTGGACGAAATCCTCCAAGGTACGAATACCGGGGAACGGCACGTTGCGGTCGTGCGGGTCCTGGAACACTTGCTCCGGCGCGGGGCGATCGGCGCCGTTTCGACTCACGATCTCGATTTGGCTGCGAGCGGACCGCTAAACGGTCCCTGTCGCCCGGTCCATTTCCGCGAGACGCTGCACGACCACGATGCCCAGCAGCCGATGACATTCGATTACAAACTGCGGCCTGGTATCGCGACCACCACGAACGCCTTGAAGCTACTGGAACTTGTCGGCCTTGGGAACGAGGAAGAAAAGGAATGACGCCGAAGAACAACTGTCCGGATCCGCTGCGAGGTTGGCTGGCAAGCGCCGTCGAAGCTGGGGCGTCGGACCTACACGTGGTGGCGGATCATCCGCCAGTGCTTCGCGTCCACGGCGAATTGCAGGAGTTGGAACAAATTTCGCCCTTAGGTGCGGAGACGGTTCGCGGGCTCCTGACGCCGCTTTGCCCTCCACACGCCATGGAACGTTTCGAAGCGGACCGGAACGCCGACTTTGCCTTCCGACTCACGCATGGCGAACAGGCACATCGGTTCCGGGCGAACTACTTTTTGAACGGCCAGCAGATGGGGGCCTGTTTTCGAGTTATCCCGACGGTGATTCCCGAATTCCAGTGGGCCGGTTTCCCCGAGGAGCTTGCTCAGCGCCTGGCCCACTATCGCAATGGTTTGGTGCTTCTCACCGGAGTGGCCGGATCCGGGAAGACCACGTCGCTGGCAATGATCATCAGTTTGCTGAACCAAGAGGGCGGATATCGCATCATCACGATCGAGGAGCCGGTCGAGTACGAGTTTCCCAAGTTGCCGCATTCGGTGGTCACTCAGCGAGAGGTCGGTCTGGACGTCCACACGTTTGCCGACGGCCTGAAGTACGGCCTTCGCCAAGACCCGGATGTGATTTTGGTCGGCGAGATCCGCGATCGGGACACCGCCCAGATGGCTCTGAGCGCGGCCGAGACAGGCCACTTGGTGTTTGCCACCATGCATACACGCGACGCCAAAGGCGCGATCTCCCGATATGCCGATCTGTTTCCGCAGACCGTTCAGCGCGAAATCCGGTCGCAGCTTTCGCTGAGTCTCCGGGCGGTGATCAGCCAGCATCTGCTGCCGAGTATCCACAAAGGCGAAAAGCGAGTGTTGGCCCTGGAAATCATGTTCAACAACGTAGCCATCGCCAGCGCCATTCGTTTCGCCAAGATCGAGTCGATTGACGATGCCATCCTCACGCGCCGAGCCGAGGGGATGCTTACGTTGGACGAGTCGATCAAGCGACTGCTCCACGACGCAAGAATCAGTCGCGAAACAGCCGAGCGTTTCGTCAGTTCGGTGGATCGGCTGTAAGCGATGTGTCGACGAGTCTTCCGTAGGGTGGGCCAAGTCTTCGCGGGCCCACCGGAAATCGCTAACCAAGCGATCACGGGAGCATCGTCTGGAAGATGGAGGCTGTCAGTACCGAACGCCCATTTCGGTGGGCCCGCGAAGACTTGGCCCACCCTACGTCTGCTCAAGAAGGCCGTTCCTCCAAGTCCTCCCAACGGTGATAGGCTTCCGCCAGTTGATCCTCCAATTGCCGGAGGGCGGCGGTCTCTGTGGCGATTTCTTCTCCTGAGCGTTTGTAGAAATCAGGTGTCGCCATCGTCGTGTGCAGGTTTTCGATCTCGGCCTCCAGGCGTTCGATCTTTTCCGGCAACGTCGCCAGTTCCTGCTTTTCTTTGTAGGTCAATCCGCGGTCGCGCGTCTTCGGCTTGGCCACCTGAGACGACATTGTGGTCTTCGCCTGAACGTCAGCGTCTTGCTCGCTTTGCGTTTTCTCCGGTCGCTGCCGCAGCCAGTCGTCGTAACCACCGACGTAGTCCTTTAACTGATCGCCTTCGAAGGCGATCGTGCCGGTGACGACGTTATTCAAGAACGCTCGATCGTGACTGACCAACAACACGGTCCCTGCGTACTCGACCAACAACTCTTCCAACAGTTCCAGCGTTTCCGTGTCCAGGTCATTGGTCGGTTCGTCCAACACGACCACGTTCGCAGGCTTGGCAAACAGACGAGCCAAGAGAATCCGGTTGCGCTCCCCGCCGGACATGAAGCGAACCAGTGTACGGGCCCGCTCGGGCGTGAATAGGAAGTCCTGCAGGTAGCCGATGATGTGCTTGGTTTGCCCACCGACGCAAACGGTGTCGTAACCGTCGCCGACATTCTCTTGGACGGTCTCGTCTTCCTTCAACTGAGCCCGTAACTGGTCGAAATAAACGATCTGCAGATTCGTCCCCATCCGAATATCGCCCTGCGTGGGTACGAGCTGTCCGAGCAATACGCGCAGCAGCGTCGTCTTGCCCACGCCGTTAGGCCCGATAATTCCGATCTTGTCTCCGCGCATGATCGCGGTCGAGAAATCGCGGATGACCGTGTGATCGCCGTATGCAAACGACACGTTCTCGGCGTGCGCGACCAAATTGCCGCTGCGCAGGTCCTGATGCAGTTCCATGCGTACCCGGCCGGAATCGGTCTTTCGCTCCTGACGCTCGCGACGCATGCGCTGGAGGGCTCGCACGCGTCCTTCATTGCGCGTGCGACGCGCCTTGATCCCCTGCCGAATCCAGGTTTCCTCTTGGGCGAGTCTCTTGTCGAACAGCGCGTTCTGCTTCTCTTCGGCGGCAAGGGCGGCTTCTTTTCGTTTCAGAAACGTGTCGTAGTCGCACGACCAGTCGAACAGCCTGCCGCGGTCCAATTCCACGATGCGGTCGGCCAGTTTGCGAAGGAACATGCGATCGTGCGTCACGAACATCAACGTCGTATCCCAGGAGGCAAGGAATTGCTCCAGCCACTCGATGGCGTCGATGTCCAAGTGATTGGTTGGCTCGTCCAGCAGCAGCAAATCGGGCTCCTGAACAAGGGCCCGAGCCAGGAGCACACGCCGTTTCATCCCTGACGACAGCGTCTCGAACTGCGATTCGCCGTCCAACTGCATTCGCGACAGGATGTGTTCCACACGCTGCTCGTCGCGCCACGACGTTTCCGGATCATCATTACCGGGCGGCAAACCACCGGCCACGACCTCTGAAACGATGCCGCGTATCTCCCGTGGCACGTCTTGCGGCAGCAGCGACACACTGGTTCCGGGCGCGAAGCCAATCTCGCCGCCGTCCGGTTCAATTTGCCCGCACAGCATGCGCAGCAACGTCGACTTACCCGCCCCGTTGCGCCCCAGCAGGCCGATCCGCTGCCCGCGATGGATCTGACAACTGACCTCGTCCAGCAAAAGCGGACCACGAAATCCGATACTAAGTTCACGTATTGTCACAAGTGCCATAACGGCATCTTAGGCCCGAGCGCGTCTTCAGAACAAGCGGGCATTCTGAACGCAGTCTTTCGGATTTGCCGGGCCAACGAAGTTTATGACGCGCGTGTTTTCGTGTAGACTAGAACATAATGAGTTGGACTCTGGGAGCCGGAAGCCCTGTTGCTGTTGCCATGCGGGATTCGAAAGGAGCCTTGAAATGAGGAAGTTCTGTTGTACTGCCGTACCGTTTGCCTTGTTCGTCGCGTTGGCTTGCAGTCTTGCCGTCGCAGAGTCCAAGTCTAGCGGACCGGAGCAGCCTGCACTAACGCCCCAACAGATCGAAGCCGATTGGCTTCACCAGGACGAGTTGCGGGTGGGCGAGCCGGGCACTGAGACGCGAGGCGGCGGGAACATCAAGCCGGAAGAGGACGCCGCTGGCGGCGTGGACGGTGTGACTACCGGCAAATGGGGGTTTCACACTCAGAACGAGGATGATCCGTGGTGGCAGGTAGACCTTCAGAAGCCAACGGCGCTTGGCCGCATCGTGTTGTACAATCGCTGCGACACGTGCACCGAACGTAACAATCGGATTCTTGTGCTCGCCTCGGACGATGGCAAGACGTTCAAGCAACTCTACCAGCACAACGGTACGGTCTTCTACGGTCACTCGGACAAGAAACCGCTGTCGGTGGACTTGGCAGGAGCCGGTACTCGATACGTGCGTCTTGCCTTGAAAGGTCATTCCTACTTCCACCTGGACGAGGTCCAGATCTATGCGACCGACAGCGACGAGAACATTGCTTTAGGCAAGCCGGCCACCCAAAGCAGCACCAGTACATGGTCCGCTAAGCACACGAAAGTTGTCGTCGCGGACGACGTGCTCAAGGAGTACGCCACGGCCGAGGTGATCGAACGCGGCTTGAAGCTGGCTGAGGAGCTACGGCGCCTGGGCACGGATGTGGACGAGCAAGCCGGGACGATTGGGCAGGTCGCCGAACGTCTGAAGCAGCTACCCAAAGACGCTTCCGAAGAGGTCCAGCGAGACCTGTACATGCAGGCCCGCTGGGCAGCAAGGGACATGACGCTGAAGAATCCGCTGTTGGACTTCGACAAGATCCTGTTTGTTAAACGCGTGCCACCAGCTTTCCCGCACATGTCCGACCAGTACTACGGCTGGTGGTCACGGCCGGGCGGCGGTATTCACGTGTTGACAGGTTTCAAGACCGGTAACCCCGCTTTCCGCTGTATCACCGAAGGCTGGGACGAGGGCAGCTTTTTGCGTCCCGACATTTCGTTTGACGGTCGGAAGGTGCTTTTCACCTACTCGAAACACTATGCCCACATCCACGGTATCGCGGACAAGGTGAACAAGGACAACCTGCCCGAAGACGCCTTCTACAAGATCTTCGAGATGAACGTTGATGGCACCGATGTCCGGCGACTGACGCACGGCAAGTATGACGATTTCGATGCTCGCTATCTGCCCGACGGCGGCATCGTGTTCCTGTCGACGCGTAAAGGGCAATCGATCCAGGTGTGCCAGTCGAGCGCGGCGGCCTCGGCCGAGACCCTCGACTTGCCGGACAGCTACGTGCGTTGTGGCGGCGGCAACAGCCGGCCGGTACCCGTGTTTACGCTGCAGCGGATGGACGGCGACGGGAAGAACCTGAAGCCGATGTCGGCGTTCGAGAATTTCGAGTGGACGCCTTCGGTGTCACACGATGGTCGAGTGCTGTACGCTCGCTGGGATTACATCGACCGGTTCAACGGGCCGTTCATGAGCCTCTGGTCGACCAATCCGGACGGCACCAACTCACAACTCGTGTACGGCAACTTCACCACGCGGCCGCAATGTGTGTTCGAGGCTCGATCCGTCCCCGGTTCACACAAGCTCGTTTTCACGGCCGCCGCTCACCATTCCAACATGGGCGGTTCGCTGGCGCTGCTGGATCGCAACTTGGGCACCGAGGAAGAACGGCCGTTGACGCGGCTGACGCCGGAAGTTTGCTTCCCGGAGACCGAAGGTTGGCCAAAACATTACTATGCCAATCCTTACCCGCTGTCGGAACAATTTTTCCTTGTCACCTGGAGCGATCGAGGGCTTCCGGCCCACACGTTCATTCCTGGTGCGGACCGCAATCCGGTCAACTCGATGGGGATCTACCTGTACGACGCCTTTGGCAATCTCGAATTGCTTCACCGAGATCCGGAGATCTCCAGCATGTATCCACTACCGATCGTGTCACGCACGCATCCGGCGAACCGCCCGGACCTGGTCGACTGGAACGGATCGCAAGAAGGCCGTTTCCTGCTTCAAGACGTTTACCTGGGGATGGAAGAACTCGAACGTGGAACGATCAAGCGGATTCGGATCATTGCGGTGCCACCGAAAGTCCAGCCACACATGAACAACCCGGTGCTGGGTGTGTCGCGCGAGGATCCCGGCAAGTTCGTATTGGGTACCGTCCCGGTCGAATCGGACGGCTCGGCTCACTTCTACGTACCGAGCGGAATACCCGTGTTCTTCCAGGCGTTGGACGAGCGCGGGATGGCC
>JACKQG010002741.1_pt1 | contig 22506 bp, 24 predicted proteins | sample 8237621 | NCBI WGS metagenome assembly JACKQG01 (sample SAMN15677084, study PRJNA649215) | marine metagenome | biome: marine; feature: Black Sea; material: saline water; isolation source: suspended particulate matter (SPM) from the Black Sea western gyre | collected 2013-06-09/2013-06-10 | depth... | reverse complement strand
ATTTTTCGTAAACAGTTTGATCCCTGTTTTAAAAACTTATCCGGTTGATATACTTATAGTATTACCAGTTGAATCTTTGTTTTTTGTGCAAAAGTTTTTTCTAACCCAGATCACTTAACTCTTACATCAAAAAGGCTGAGGCGAAGGCTAAGGCGGAGTAAGGTATAAGATTAAAGGATTAAGAATTTTTTTTCCTTCGCCTTTGCCTCAGCCTTCGCCTGCACTTTAGTGCGCTAGGTTATCTATCAACCTGTTGCGGCTGCTGAAGTTTGTGGGAAACTGGGAATTCCTTTTATCATTTTCCCTCATGGCAGCGCTATCGAGTACACACTGCGAAGCGACGAACGTTATCAGAAATTAGCGCACGAAGCAATCAAAAAAGCCGATGGACTGATAATAGGAAATTTTGAAGTGAGGGATCGTATCCTGAAACTCTGCCCGGAATCGCGTGAAGAAATTTTGGCAAAAACTGAAATTTTAAGTGTTGGTGTTGATACTTCGATTTTTACGTCTGTTGAAAAATTTTCCCGCAACACTACCATAAAAAACATATTTGATAAAGGACCATTTGATGGAAAGCCACCGGAACTATTAAATGCGTTATATGCACAATTGGATAAAGGGCAGTGGGAAACAATAACAACTTTTCGCAAGTCATATCAAAACAAATTTCCTGATAAAAATATTACAGATCAATTAAAAAAGATACCCTGGGAAAACGGAAAAATATTGTTGTTTGTCGGCGCCTTAACAGTGGGCAAAGGCATTCAGACGTTAATTGTTTCTCTTCCTTTTATTTTGAGGCGCCATCCTGAAACTCATTTGGTTGTTGTTGGTAACGGTGCTTACCGGGAAGTTCTTGAAGCCCTGGTTTACGCAATATCAAAAAAGGATAATAAACTCCTGGATTACTTAATTCAAAATGGTTACGACCTTGATCAAAATGAATTTTCCGGTTCATGGGAAGATGTTCAATACTTTATTAGCAAATCAAACATGAGAGACGAATTGTTCACTTATGGTGTTAACTTGCAAAGCCAGGTTCACTTCCTAGGCAGACTCGATCATGATCTATTGCGCTTTGTTTTTCCGTGTGCTGATTTTGCACTTTTCCCCTCCATAATTCCCGAGGCTTATCAATTAGTAATAACTGAATCATTGTCAAATGGTGTCTTTCCATTGGCGTCTTATTTTAGCGGTTCAGCAGACAGCATTGATTCAGTCATTCCTTTTCTCGGGCAAAAAATGGTAGATCGCATGAAGATTTCAGTCGATGTTAAAAAACGTATCCCGGGATTAATAACCAATCTGTCTGATTTATTAACAGATGAATCAATTAACAAATCAAAATCAGATTTCAGAAAAGTCGTTGTTGAGAATTTTGATTGGAAAATTGTAGCCAAAAAAATGGTTGCTGCCTATTCTAAATTTCTATTCGGCATTTAAAAAATGTAGTTTCAAATAAACGAAACATTAATTGAACCATAAATTTTTCGAGGACAAATGAAAAGACATCCAGACAACCCAATCATTACACGGGAAAATATCCCAACTGTTTATCCGCAGCTTGTTGACGTATCCTCTGTTTTTAATCCGGGTGCAGTCAAATATGGTGATAGATATTTGCTGCTGTTAAGAGTTCAAAACAGGGCAAGAGAAACTTTTATTTTGAAAGCAGAAAGTGACGATGGAATTCACTTCGATATATCCAATAAGATTGTACATTTTAATGGTATAGAATATGTTAAAGAAAAAATATACCATTGCTATGATCCCCGAATCACCCAAATTGAAAATGTTTATTATATCATGTTTGCCATGGACATGGATTCCGGCTGTCAACTTGGAATGGCAAAAACATCTGATTTTGAATCTTACGAATTTTTAGGGATAACCACAAATGAGGATATCCGAAATGGTGTTCTTTTCCCGGAGAGAATCAATGGTAAATATGTTCGGCTTGACCGACCAAATAGGTCCCAAGTGGACGGAGGTGTTTCTTCGGGCAGCACAATTATGCTTTCCCAATCCGAAAATTTGCTGAACTGGGAAGCAGTTGCGCCGTTAATAAGCAGCAGGTATCATTACTGGGATGAATGGATTGGCGCAGGTCCTCCGCCAATAAAAACAGAAAAAGGATGGCTGCAAATTTATCACGGTGTGGCTACGCACTTTGCCAGTTCAAATATTTACCAGTCGGGCGTGATGCTGCTCGATTTGAATAATCCCACAAAAGTGATCAGCAGGGGCAAGTATAACATTTTGGAACCGCGCGAAATATATGAGCAAGTGGGACAGGTTCCAAATGTCGTTTTTCCCAGTGGCGCTATTGTTGATAAAACTGAAATAACCGGTTTTGCGCAATTGGATAGTGAAGTTTATGTTTATTATGGCGCAGCAGATACTTGTGTGGGATTGGCTATTTGTACTGTTGAAGAATTAATTGAGGCGGCTTTGGTTTAGGTTTAACAAATTAAACAATCAAGCCCAGCGCGACAAGTTGCAAAAAAAATTCACCGCAAAGAATTTCTATCCAGATATAAATTGTTTTTCTTTAATTCACCCTTTCTCCCACTCTCCTTCTCTCCCCATCTTTTTGTCTTCCAAACATTCCATATAATAATCACCGGAAAAACAGGAGAACGAAATACATACTTTATTGATTTATCAACAACAACTTTCATATAGCACAAGCACTCTTTGTTTGAACAATTGTACCTTAATATACAAATTCTATCTCGCTATTTCAACATTTTTTGTATCCACTCATTAAAGCATGGTGAAAGATGCGACGCTCTTACGCTTATAATAGTTTAACTAAGTTTAAAATTTATAATTAAGTGCAATTTCAAAAGTGTGTCGCATCTCATTTACCCTAACTTTTTGAACGGATACCGATTCTGTTTTTTGTAATCAAAAGAAAATGAAACTAAAACAATTACTTATTGGTATAAAATTAAAACTTATATATAACTATTCAACTAATCCAAACAACAATAAAGTCAGACCTGAATAGTTAAACTGATATACAGGATATAAAAAAAAATGACATTTTTAAATTCAGCAATACTATTCGGATTAGCTGCTGCAGCGATCCCCATTATTATTCATTTTCTCACGCGCCAGAAAGCAAAAACGATTATGTTCAGCAGTCTGCGATTTTTAAAGCTGTTGGAAGATCAACAAATTAAACGTTTGAAAGTGAAACAGGTTTTGTTATTAATAATTCGTACGCTAATAATTTTGTTTATCATTTTAGCGTTTGCGCGTCCGACAATGAAGGGGAGCCTTTTCAGCGGAATTGGGACGACTGCTGAAACATCTGCTGTAATTATTTTGGACAATAGTTTGAGTATGGGCATCCGGTCGGGCGGAGAACTGCTCTATGACAAAGCAAAAAAAGCAGCCTTGGATTTGGAAGCGGTTTTTAATTTTGGCGATGAGATTTATAGCATTTACTCAACTACCGGAACGCCCGCGCTTTACGAAGACGCACGCTTCAGTTTTGAAACTGTGAGCAAAATAATAAATAAATCGAGATTAAGTCAAAACAGTACCGATCTTGTTTCAGCGTTATTAAAAGCCAAAGGAATTTTAGAGAAGAGCGAGAATGCCTGTAAAGAAATTTATTTGATTACGGATTTGCAGGAGACCGGTATAAAAGAAATTGAAGGACTTTCTTTACCACTTTTAAACGAAGATAATTTCAAGCTGTTTGTGATCGCTGTTAACCAAAAGGGCGTGAATAACCTGGTTATTACAGAAGTTCAAGTGGCAAACCAGGTAATTGAAAAAGGAAAAATGTTTGAGGTTCTTTCTGCGATTAAAAATGTTGGGACTGAACCGGTACGCAATTCCATGGTACAGGTTGTGGTTGAAGGCAAAAGGGTGGCGCAAACAACCGTTAGTCTTGAGCCAGGAGAATCTCAAACAACGTCGTTCAAAATTATTCCAACAAAAACCGGTTTGTCTCACGGCTCGGTTCTCCTTGAAGATGATGACCTGTTTTATGATAATCGACGGTTTTTTACATTTTTTGTGCCGGAGCAGGTTAAAGTTTTATTGATCGGAGACAGGGAAAATGATGTTCGTTTCTTGCAGCTTGGTCTTAATCCTTCGAAAAAAAATACCACTCAAATATTAACGGATTTCAAGACGCCATCACAAATTGATTTTAGCACGTTGAATAAATACCAGGTGCTTTTATTGTCGAATGTCTCAAGAATTGAAGGGGCGCTTTTAATTGCCATTGAAAATTTTATCAAGAACGGTGGTAGTATCATGGTTTTTCCGGGGAACAATGTTGATTTGAGACATTATAACGAGGGACTGAACAAAAAATTATTTTTACCCTTTTTCACAGAAACAGTCGGTCAAATCGGTTCAAAAAAATTTAATTTAAGGTTGGGAAAAATTGATTTCAGCCATCCAATTTTTTCCGGTGTTTTTCAAGCGGATAAAAAACAAATAGAATCGCCGAAGTTCTTTTTCCTGACAAAATTAAAAACCGATATTTCGCATGACGTTATAATCGAATACAGTAATGGCGAACCGTTTCTTTTGGAGACTTCCGGGGAAAAAGGACGAACCATGATATTTACATCAGCGGTTGATCCGGCTTGGTCTGATCTTTATTTAAGAGGAATTTTTGTACCATTGATTCATCGCTGTGTGGTTTATTTGGCAAATAATACCGAAAACGAAACAGGTGGTAATTTGATAAATGACGAACTCACTACGAGTTTAACAGGTATTGAAAAGTATGAGAACTTTTTTTTTCAAACGCCCGAGAACAACAACATCAAAGTAATTCCTCAAATTTCGCCAAGGGGGGTGAAGATAAAATTTGAAGACACATATTCGGCGGGAACTTATTCACTTTATCATAAAGAGAAATTAATTCGCCAATGGGCTGTTAATACAAATCCGGAAGAGTCAAATGTTTCAGCAATGGATACACAGCAGTTTAAGGAGATAGCTGGAAATTGTAAGATTCTGACTTATAAAAATGGTTCAACACTGAAAACTGAAATTGAAACAACGCGCTACGGAAAAGAGTTTTGGAAATATTTTGTGGTTGCTGTATTAATTTTGTTAGTAATAGAAATGATCCTGGCAAGAGAAGTAAAGCATGGAACTGAAATAAGAGTAAGCCAATAACTTCGAATAATTAAATAATGTTCGAAATGAAAAACCAGTCGTTAATACAACAGATTTATTATAAGTTAAATCACATAGTTACAATTATTTTTGCTTGTCAAGCGAATTCTAAAATTATGAGATTGCACCTAAACTGAAAGGAAACATGCAGATAAATTTGAACGAGTTATCTAAAGAACGAGCAATTATCGTGGGAGTTGTCCACTCTCAACAAAAGCGAGAGTTGGTGGATGAATACCTGGAAGAGTTAGCGCTGTTGTTAGATACAGCCGGAGCAGAGGTAATCAAAGAAGTCATTCAGTCCAGGAAAAAGTTTGATCCGGCATATTTTGTCGGCAGAGGTATGGCAGATCAATTATCTCAATTGGTCTCTGAACTCAATGCCGATTTAATTGTTTTTGATGACGACCTGACGCCGGCACAGGTAAAAAATTTGGAAAACAAATGTGAAACCAAAATAATGGATCGCAGCGGGATCATTTTGGATATTTTTTCCAGCAGAGCCAAATCACATGAATCAAAAACCCAGGTTGAGTTGGCGCAGCTTAATTACTATTTACCGCGCCTAACAAAAATGTGGACGCACCTTTCCCGCCAAACAGGAGGTGCCGGCATAGGATTGCGCGGGCCCGGTGAAACGCAGCTTGAGGTTGACAGGCGGTTGGTGAGAAAACGAATAACAACATTATCAAAAGACCTGGTAAAAATCAGCAAGCGGCGGGCGATTCGACGAAAGGGCAGGAACGATATTTTTAAAGTCGCGCTGCTCGGCTATACCAATGCCGGTAAAAGTTCACTAATGAATGCGCTGACCGACTCTGAAATTTTTGTTGAAGATCGGTTGTTCGCCACACTTGATCCCACAGTTCGTTTGCTGAGTGAAACCGGAAAGGATAAAATACTTTTGGTGGATACGGTTGGGTTTATCAGGAAGCTTCCGCATCATCTTGTTGCTTCGTTTAAAAGTACGCTGGAAGAGTCCCAGGATGCAGACTTGTTACTCCATGTTATTGACTGCACCCACACCTTTTTCAGAGATCAAATGCAGGTTGTGAAAGGGGTAAAAAAGGATTTAAAAATCGATGATCGCCCGGTTATCACCGCTTTAAATAAGATTGATCTTATCGAAGATAAAACAATCCTAAGAGAACTTAAACAGGAATTTGATCCCTGCTTTTTGATTTCCGCAAAAAGAAACATGTTTGTTGAAGACTTGAAACAGGAAATTATCCGGCAAGTCAGGCAGCAAAAAATTACTGCAAATATCAGAATGAAAATCACGGAACAGAAGCGATTGGCATCAATCTACCAGTGGGCGGAAGTACTGAACAAAGAATATGAAGATGGATTTGTTCGCTTAGAGATTCAATTTCCGGGCAATAAAAGAGGCTGGTTTTATAAGTTGATTGAGGATGGGGTGGCGGTTGAAGAAAAGTAGTGGACAGATAGAGCAAAGTTATTTTGATCCATAATAATGGCAAAATAATTAGTATTTGTCCGAGCTATTGGTAATTGTTTGAATATAGCAGAATCATTTCTAACAGCCTGCTATCAATTATTCTGCGATAACAATAATTTGCTGGTTATGTTCTATTATATCTTTCAGAACGATTTTGTACCGACGAGCCAGGAATCTTGACCGGGAAGCCTACATCTCGCCTCAGTCGTCATTGAGAGCCTGGAAGTAGAGTTCCGCTATGTCCTTCATGAAAACATCCGGATTGTGATTTTTAGCGATGTATTGGATGGCCTGTCGGCTTTTGTCGGAAATTTGCTCCGGGCATTTAAGGATCGTTCTGAAGACTCGGTACAATTCCTCTTCTAACAAAGCCGAGGTGGTTCTCTTCTCCTTGACAGTGCGCCACTTTATTTCCTGTTGCTCAGTAAGGAGTTGGGCAAGCCACCCTCGGCTGCTGTGGTTAACTTCAGGAAAAACGCGTTGGTTGGTGGTGACCACAGGTAAACCCAAAGCCATGTATTCCAATACGACGAAACCATATCTTTCCATCAAGGATGGGAGTAGTCCCACATCACATTGTCGAATCAGCGCGAGCGTCTTCTCATTACTCAACATGCCATGAAGCGTGTAGTACCGGGGGTTTCGGGCAACGATTGTTTTCACATTTTCGGGGCGCTCATCTCCAAAGGCTCGGCGGTTTAACTTTCCATAGAACATCTCTCCTACGATGTCCAATGTGAATGTGTATCCTTCTTCTCGCAACCTCTCCAGGCCTATTAGCGTCTCATATCCTCCTTTGCGAAAGAATGCGTTGCCAACCAGGATAAAACGCACAGCCTCACGGCCAAAGTCATTACAAATAGGGCCTTCAGTAAGCAAAGCCTGAGGTGGATGTAAAACGCGCATCTTAGGAATGATCAGATCTTTCATGTCTGGATTGAGCTGCCTGAGTTGCAGGTCATAGCTCCACTGACTTATGTGCAGCATTGCCTTGCATGTGTCTCGGCTCAGGTACTCAAAAGGATCGAAGGCCCGACTCTGCAATTCAGTGAAAGAGGATTCAACAGTGGTAATCCAGGGTTTTGAAGAACTGCTCACTCCATTGTATAGGTGGAACAATCTGCTTCTACTCAATCCCAGGTCATTGTGCAACCAGTTGTATCTTGGATGGGGCTCCTTGTTGAGTCGAGAATACACTCGATTCATGATGGCCATTATATCCCATTCACGGTGAATCACAAACTGACGGTGGGGCAAGATAATGTTTCTCTTCTGACAGTAGTCTACGCCCATGTTTGTGCCTACACGAATCTTGTGCCGCCGAATACTCATTTCAAGCTCCAATTCTGATCATCTTGTTGATTGATGATTTCTTTTTTCCTTCGCCTTCGTCTGCACTTTAGTGCGCTAATATAATTTCAGAAAAAACGCTTGCATTTGTTTGTTTTCCTATATATATTTTTATTACCGGACACTTTTTAAAGTTCATTGAATAATTCAAGCTGCATAATAATTAGTATTGGTTTTCTGAGATTCAGCAAATGCTCTAATAACCGGAATCCCATCTGCGTAAAGCTTAAATCACAACGCTCAGTTCGATGAATTTTACATTTCTGATCCCACCAAATAAGTTCTCACAATGAAGGGGTGTGTATCATTTATAGGAAAACGATAATATGAAAATAGTTAGTTTTTATTGCGACATCGATGGAAAGACGTTCTACTCCGATTGTTCAAAAAAGCTAAAAGCGAATTGTGACATGTTAGGGATTGAAAGTATAATTGTTGAAAGAAACTTCGGTACAGAGTGGATTGATAATGTGAGAGCAAAACCCGTATTTATCAAAGAAATGTTTTATATGTTGAAAGAACCATTTATCTGCCTGGATGTTGATTGTGAAGTTCTAAATCTTGATTTTGATATTGCAGCTGATTGGGGTTTTGTATTGAGATCAGATGGAATGCCATGCGACTTTGTTCACTATAGTATTACCAGTTGAATCTTTGTTTTTTGTGCAAAAGTTTTTTCTAACCCAGATCACTTAACTCTTACATCAAAAAGGCTGAGGCGAAGGCTAAGGCGGAGTAAGGTATAAGATTAAAGCACCCTTCGGGCACAGGGATTAAGAATTTTTTTTCCTTCGCCTTCGCCTCAGCCTTCGCCTGCACTTTAGTGCGTTATGGGGTATTAAAAAGATAAGTTAGATGATCCGAATAAGTTTATAAATTTCATTTAAGTTTGGAATGAAGATCATTCTGTTCTCTCAATAGCGAAATAGAGCCCTTTAAACAAAATAAATAAGGATTATCTGTATTCAATCTTCCGATTTCAGCAAATATCATATATAAGCCTTATGGAAATATCGTTAATTGTTATTCAAAAATTTAGAATAAAAGGTACAAAATGAAAAAACTATTTCTTCTACTCATCTTTCTAAATTTAATTAATTGCCAAAAAGACGGCTCACCGAAAGAAAGTATTTTTGATTCTCAAAAATTACCACAACTTTATTTGCAAGATGTTGGGAGTTTTTGGGATGATGACAGTATTAAACATATTTCAGATTATATGGGCGCTTACTTTGTGGATCATTCAGGATTTCTTGATGGTGTTGGATATTATGGCGATAAAAATATTATTGTCGTTTCTGTATTCAAATCACAAGCCGATGCAATCCAAGCAATGGAGTTGCGGAGAAATAATGTTGCAGCGATAATAGACGAGGGTGGAAAACATGAATTGATCAACGGAAAATGGTGGTTTGCAAAAGGTCCATCTAATGCTATTTTCGTAAATCAATTGAATACAATAATGGAAGTAGCATATTATTACCCTGCTTATGACGAGCTTGAAGAAATTTTAATCGAAACGGCTGTAGAAATAGCTAGAAGGATTGATTCATTAAGTAACTAATGATGCAGAAAATATTATATTAGATTATCTGGATGAGATAAGTATGGTCATGGAGAAGGGACCGATACCAGCCTATCTAATTTTCGGTCATTTTTTTTGGCTTGGGCAAGCGCTTGTTCCCCAAAATAGAAATGAAGGCATTTAAATTTTTGCCTTCATTTATTTTCTCAAAGGGGGTGGGATTAAATAACTTGGACATTTCAACTTACATCAATATTGATAAATAAGGATTTAGGAGAACAAAACGAGTAACATATTTTATCCAACCCCCTAAATAATATTCTGCTATTTGCAAACAGCTTATTTTTCTACTTAAGGAGAGCCTTGCGAATCGAAGTAAAATCAAGCTTTTCAAATTTCAATTTTCTTCCCGGGTAATCCTATTTTTCCTTTTCTTCTCCCTCATCAATCTTTTTTGGTTCTTCATCTTCATCATCTACTGCCCTTGTCGCTTTTTTAAACTCTTTAATGCCCTTTCCCAGTCCACCGGCTAATTCAGGCAATTTTTTTGCGCCAAATAAAACGATGATGATGAGAAATACAATCATTAATTCCTGTACACCTAAACCAAACATTTTTTCCTCCGTTCAAATTTTTTATGATTTGTTGATTTTACAACAAAAATATTTATCCTCTTATCTCCCGATCAATGTCGTCCAAATTAATTTCTTCTTTAACATCATCCAATGCTTTTTTGAACTGTCTTGTCGCCTTGCCAATACCTCTCGCTAATTCAGGCAACCGTTTTGAGCCAAACAGCAAGAGAACAATCAACATAATAATTATTAATTCACTTGGTCCTATCGAACCGAACATTTTAAAATACCTCCTTGAATATACTTCAGTCTTATCTTCACTAACACTTGCTGAACGTTTACAATTTTTCCTGAAAGCATGAATATAAATAAATTCACATAAAAACACAATGCTTTTTTATTTTTTCTTCTTTTTTTCGATTTGATTTTCGTGATCACTATTTGTTATTATTTTAAATACAAACTGCAAAATACCCCACAGAATATAAAGCATCATTAATGGATAAAAAGTTTTTTGTGGAAATAACGACAAAATGATCAGGGAACTAATAATCAATATTATTTCAATTGAATTTTTTTTGCTATGCCGAAAAGTCGCTTTTGGCAAGACAGAATATTCGACTTTACTCACCATTAAGCCGGATACTAAAATTAACTGGGGGATCATAACTCTTGATAAATATATTTCATCCCATAAATGATAATTAAAAATTATAAATGACATAAAACTCAAAGCAGCGGCTGGTATGGGGAGACCAACAAAATTTGTTTTTTCTTTGCCACCAAACAGGACGTTAAACCGGGCTAATCGAATACCGCCGCACATCAGGGGGAGAAAGCTGAGAATAATTCCTATCATTCCAAATTGTTCAAAAAATACTTTATAGATAATAATTGCAGGAGCTACTCCAAAGGAAATAACATCTGCCAACGAATCAAATTCAATGCCAAAGTCGCTACTGGTTTTGGTGAGCCGTGCCACCTGTCCGTCAAGCACATCCAAAATCGCAGCAATAGTTATTAGCCAGGCAGCGTTTAATATTTTTCCGTCATTGACACTTATGATCGCCAAATAGCCACAGAAAATATTTAAAGTAGTAAAGATGTTTGGGATTACTTTCTTTGTGTTTTTCATGTCAGTTATAAATTCCTATAATAGTTTCACCAGCCTTTACTTTTTCTTTTAGACTTACTTTTACTTCAACAGATAACGGCATAAAAATATCCATCCTGGAGCCAAATTTTATCAAACCAAATCTTTCCCCCTGCTTCACCTGGTTGCCTTCCCGGATATGACACACAATTCTTCGGGCAAAAATACCGGCAATTTGTTTGTATAGAATTTTGATATCTTTATTTTCTACTCCAATAATTGTTTGTTCATTTTCATAAGACGCATCATCTTTGAAAGCTTGATGAAATTCGCCTTTTTTATAATTGAAAAAAACTACTTTCCCATCTATTGGATTTCGATTTACATGAACATTAAATGCTGACATAAAAATACTAACCTTTTTGCACGGCCCTTTAAAAAAATATTTTTCATCCACTTCTTCGATTAAAATGATTTTACCATCAGCCGGTGAAATAATTAAATTGTCACTCTGGGGCGTTTTTCTATCCGGATTCCGGAAAAAATAAAGCGAGAACAAAACAAATACCACTCCTAATACAATGGATATTCTAAACACGACATCTCCCGTAAATTTCGCGGCAATAATAAAAACAACAGAAAATAAAACTACTGCCAGAATAACACCAATTCCTTCTTTAGCCACACTATTTCTCCTTATTATACTAATCTTAATGTGGTTTTGGTATTTATATTTAAAAATAGATTTCGGATTGCATCGCCTTTATGCGATGCGCAATCCATAAAGGGATTGCACTCCGAAAATATAACTCTCAAAACCACTTTGGCTTGAGTATATTATCAAGCCTTATAAACCATTTAAATAATTAAGTCCCGAATTTGTTCGTATTTTTCATATTCATCGCCAGGGGCAAATTGAAACTTATTGTTTTCGGAACCTGTTTCAGAAAACGGGGACATCAACCGACAACTGTCAAGGGAAATCCCGGCGCCAAGCATAATTTTATTTTTATGGCGTCCGAATTCCAATTTACAATCCACCAACTCAATTTGGCGCCTTGAGTAAAACGATTTTAAAACGGCATTTATTTTTGATGTCAATCGTTCAATTATTTTCAACTCATCGGCATTGGCGATCCCTAATGCAATAATATGCGAGTTATTCATCATTGGGTCTTGGTTCGAATCGTTCTTATAATAAAATTCCATTATGGGGCAGGATAGCTTCTTTCCACCTTCAATCCCAAACCGTTTGGATAAATTTTTATTCGCTATATTATGTATCACAACCTCAACCGGTATCATGTCCATTGACCTGACAAGCATATCTTTGTTGCCCAACTTTTTGATGAAATGGGTAGGAATGTGAAAACCTGATAGATATTTTAAAAGGAAAGCAGATACCTGGTTATTAATTTCCCCTTTTCCTTCTATCGTTACGGTTTTATTGCCTACAATAACATCATCATTAAATTCCTGAATTAACTGCTCGGATTCATCGGTTGAATAAATTATTTTTCCTGGTTCTTCATGGAGTTTTATTCTCTTTTTCAATGTTTTTTCTCCATTAATTTTTTTAATGTTACAATTTATGAGCCTACTCTAAAAAACTTTTTACCACTAATTTCACGAATTATCACCAATTCTCCTTCGGCGAATCAATCAATAATAGATATCTGCCGGAAGAAGATTTATTTTATTGAAATTAGTGGAATTAAAATTCGTGCAATTCGTGTAATTAGTGGTTTTTAGAGTGAACTCATTTATCATAAACAGACGAATCAACTAATCCCCACCCTCTTAAAAATTTTATCAACATTTCTCAGTTGCACATTTAAATCAAACAAATCCGTTATTTCCTGATCAGACAAATATTCCCTGATCTCTTTGTTTTCCAGTAAAAGTTGTTTGAAATCTTTTTTATTTTGCCATGATTCCATGGCACACGTTTGAACCAGGCGATAGGCAGTTTCCCTGGATATTCCTTTTTGTGTCAACGATAATAAAACGGATTGTGAAAAAATGAGACCATTTGTTTTGTTTAAATTTGTTTTCATATTTTCCGGGTAAACAAGCAAGTTTTTAATGATGTTTGTGAACTTGTTTAGCATGTAATCCAGGAGTATGGTGCTGTCGGGAATTATCACCCTTTCCACTGACGAATGAGAAATATCCCGTTCATGCCAAAGCGCCACATTTTCCATGGCTGCCCCCGCATTTGCACGAAGGATTCTTGCCTGACCCGAAATTTGCTCAGTCACAATTGGATTACGTTTGTGGGGCATGGCAGAAGAACCCTTCTGTCCTTTGGAAAAATATTCTTCGGCTTCCAAAATTTCTGTGCGCTGCAAATTTCTAATTTCGGTGGCAAATTTTTCCAACGAAGAGCCGATAAGAGCCAACGTTGTTAAATATTCAGCGTAACGATCCCGTTGTATAATTTGGGTGGAAACCGGCGCCGCTTTTAAATTTAATTTGTGGCACACCTTTTCTTCTATTATTGGATCCAAATGTGCGAATGTACCAACAGCCCCGGAAACCTTTCCATAAGAAATAGTTTCAATCGCTCGTTCCAGCCTGATGATATGCCTGTTGACTTCGTCGTACCAGAGCGCCATCTTCAGTCCAAAAGTAGTGGGCTCGGCATGAATCCCATGAGAGCGTCCAATGCAAACAGTATCTTTATGTTCAATGGCTTTCGCTTTTAAAACGTGTTGAAGCTGTCGTAGATCTGCCAACAAAATTTCGCCGGCTTCTTTCATCAAAAGCGCATTCGCCGTATCCAATAAATCCGAAGAAGTCATGCCAAGATGGATGTAGCGTGCTGATTCTCCCACATATTCAGCGACATTTGTTAAGAAGGCGATGACATCATGTTTTACCTCTTTCTCGATCTCCAGAATTCGTTCAATTGTGAAGTCAGACTTTGCCTGAATCTCTTTTACTACTTCTTTGGGAATGAGTCCCAACTCTGCCTGTACCTCGCAAACAATGATCTCTACCTGCAGCCATTTTCTAAATTTATTTTCGTCGGTCCAGATTGCGCCCATTTTGGGCAAAGTATAACGCGCGATCAAAGCAACTCCTTATTTTATTCTTTCCAACCGTAAAAACACATTAAAATACTTTTCCTGTCGATAAATCCGGAATTTTAAAACATCCCCGGCTTTAGCATCAAGATCATCAAAAATTTCATCTATTTGGTCGCTGGAGGCAACTTCATAATCATTGATTTTTACAATGATGTCGCCAACCTGCAAATTCGCTCGCGCTGCCGGGCTGTTGGATTCGACACCGGCGACAATGACACCTTTTTGTATATCAATCCCCAGGTATCGAGCATAACGACGCGTTAAATTAACAACTGAAATACCTGTCTTAAACGTACGGTCAACTGAACCATTCGTTCGTAATTCTTTGAGTATTTTTTTAACACGATTTATCGGTATGGCAAATCCCAGCCCAATTGAAGTTCCTGAACTTTGGCTGCCCGAGAAAATAAAGGTGTTCATGCCAACAACTTCACCCAAACTATTTACCAAAGGACCACCACTATTACCGCTGTTAATAGCAGCGTCGGTTTGAATCATGTCTTTATAAATTCGGTTGTCTCGCTGTTTACCAAAATCGCGATCAGTAGCGCTAATTATTCCCTGCGAAACAGACGGCTGCCCCATATCGAACAAACCGAATGGATTTCCCACAGCAATCGCCCATTCGCCAATGATCAAGTCAGCAGAATTGCCTAAATACACGTAAGGGAACGATTGATCGCCATTAATCTTTAACAGGGCAATATCCGAAATGTAATCGAAAGCGACTTTTTCTGCATCGTATTTGTCACCATTCGGTAACGTTACAACTGTCTTTGCTGCATTATGAACCACATGTTCATTAGTAACAACATAACCGTCCGGTGAAATGATAAAGCCCGAACCCAATCCCTTTACTAATTCCTGACGTTCAGGAAAAAAATGACGGAAAAAGGGGTCATCAAACATACCGTGAGAACGTGTAACCTGTAATTGAAACACATTGATGCCAACAACAGCCGGGCTTACTTTTTTCACAGCTTCGGTGATGACATTTCTGCGCTGGCTGTTTAGCTGCTGAGCGTTTATTAGCCGTATATTCGATGAATGTAAACTATCAGAAGTCGAATTATATTTGCTGGTTTTACCTTCAAAATAGAATTGGTTTGAGTCAGCGCTTTTAAATTTCGTCCAGACGATAGCGCCAATAGCAATGCCAATAAAAAGCGTAACAAAATATGATAAAAATTTTTTCATGGTTTGGTTATTTTTATGGATTGATTTTTATCTAAGTTTTAACAAAGGTTAAATGAATAATGTTCCTTTTATCGATTCTTCACCTTCTCCCAGTCAGCCAAAAATTTATCAATGCCTGCATTTGTCAAGGGGTGTTTTACCAGGCTTTCTATCACCTTGAACGGAATTGTAGCAATGTGCGCGCCCATTAACGCTGCTTCAACCACATGCATTGGATTTCGGATGCTGGCGACAATGACTTCAGTCTCGATCTGGTAATTATCAAAAATTGTAACGATGTCGTGTATTAGCTGCATGCCGGTCGTACTAATATCATCCAATCGCCCGACAAACGGACTGACAAAACTGGCGCCCGCTTTTGCTGCCAACAATGCTTGCGTTGAGCTAAAAACTAATGTTGTATTCACCCGAATACCTTCGGATTCCAGTTGCTTTATTGCCTTTAAACCTTCAGTAACAATGGGAATTTTAATAACAATATTTTTATGTATTTTTGCTAACTCGCGTCCTTCCCGGATCATTCCTTCTGCATCCAGACTCACCACTTCAGCGCTTACCGGGCCGTCCACCTCCTGACAAATCTTAAGAACAACATCTTCAAATTTTCCCTGTACTTTGGAAATTAAGGAGGGATTTGTGGTTACGCCATCCAATACGCCTAACTTGTTTGCTTCTTTGATTTCGTTAATGTCTGCTGTGTCTATGAAGAATTTCATGTGGGCCTCCGTAATTACATTTATAAGAAAATAATTTGATTCATCACATCTTCAGGTTCAAATAATTCAGAATATTCTTTTAATTTTCTGATACACTCGCCAATTGTGCTGCTAAGAGGATGCACATAAAAAATGCCAAAATGATTCTTGCCTGAATCTGACCAATCTTTTGCAATCTTAAAAAAATCATTATCATAAGTAAAAAAAGATGCTCTTATACTCACAGCATATTCTAATTGTTGCTCGTCTTTTAAACCAAGATTGTTCATCTCATTTGCAGACATTGCGTCAATATTTCTTCGCCTCAGTCCTTTAGCTATCGCACTTTCAACGTTTTCATCCGTATATATTTTAAGCATAATCGGCCATTAGCTTTGGTGAATCATTCATCGCTTGCTGTTTTAGTTTATCCGCTCTCTTTTTTTCATCTTTTATCTTTTGATCAAAGTCCTCCTGATTTTCATAATAATAAGAAAGTGCATCATGAATTTGTTTTAACTTCAAATGCGGATGGTAATCTATTATTTGATCAACAGTATATCCCTTATATTGATATTCAATGGCGATATCAATGACACGGATGCCTGTACCAGTGATTATAGGATTTTCCCCTCGAACATTGTTCTTAATTTGAATGAATGGATGTTTGTTTTTTTTCATAAAAGGAATCCTCATTTATATTTGAAGAAGAAAATTTACTTAAGTTACGATAATCATACTAAAATATCAATAGTATTTTACTTAATACTAATGATTCTGGCTTTTGAGACGGATGGTTTTCATATTCTGGCGTTCTATATGAAAATATAATTTGTTTGCATCGTTGGTCTGCATTAGGTCTTAAATTGGCGAAACCAAATATTATTCCACCTTGGATATTTTTCTCAATTGCAACACCAATAGCACGCAGAACAAAGAGAAAATAATAAAACCGGTTGATGCGCAGATTATTCGCCATAGTTCGTTTGATTTTATTAATATAAATAATGCCCAAAAAGTAAATAGTAGATTCAAAAACAAGGCGAATAGTGTTTTTTCTTTTTATCCATTCTCATCATTCCCTTTTTGAAATCTATGTTTACAACACAATAAATAAAACAGCAATTTATTTATGCAATTCATCAAGGCTGTACGCTCAATTTTATTTTATTGGATTCCGTTTCATTAAAAAAATGTAGCTGATTATCACTCGGTATAGTTTGCAAATAATTTGAAATAAATATTTCTTCCCCGATTTGATTTGAGTTTTTGTTTACGTTACGCATTCCATAAGTTAAATCCCAACTCATTATATTAGCAAACGAAAAGAGTTTTCTTGTGTATGGGCTATCATCATAAGTAATTAGCCATTTGTGTTTAATGTTTTTCATTACATCTGCAAAACGATTATGGTCAAATTTCTTGTGCAAATTTCCATTTTTTCCATAAAGAGCAGATTTTGTGGCTGAATAATATGGCGGGTCAAGAAAAATAAAGACATTTTCTCCACTATCTTCTACAACTTTTTCATAATCATAATTTGTAATGAGAGTGTTTGATAAAATTGCAGACAATTGTTTTGCTCTTTCAACGCTTGATTTTGTAAATCTTTTTTCAAAGGCACCATTTGAAAAACCACCGCTTTCAGTTGTTCCAGAAAAAGTTATTCTGTTAAATACAAAAAAGGCAGCGGCTTTTTTTAAATTATCAAATTCATCAATATTATTAATTAAATATCGGTGAAGTTCCTTACCATTTTGAAATTCATTTTTCCACTCCCAAATTTGATAAATTAACCTATCTGGATTATCTTTACATTCTCGCCAAAAATGAAATAAATTTTCATAAATATCATTAATCCAAAACTTTTTTGACGGAAATTTTTGTTTTAAATAGACAAAAACAGAACCACCGCCCACAAAAGGTTCTCTAAATTCATCAAATTGCGGAACAAGAGTTGAAATCAGTTTTACTGCTCGGCTTTTACCACCTGGGTATCTTAACGGACTTTTAATCATTTACTCATGCTTCTTCAATTAAAATTGTAAAATCATTTTCATGGCTTTCTAAAAAAAGCTTTTCAACCAATTTTTTTTGCTTTGTATTGAAATTGTTTCTTTCAAAAAAAATTGAAATATCATCAATTTTATCATTTGATTTTATACAACCTTTCAAATGTTCTGATGTAAGTTTTAATACTGGTTTTGCTACATATTTCTTATTATCAATAGTAACGTTTGTAAGATTACAATAAAGTATCATTTTCAACAGACCGTCTTTTATATCACCCAAACTCGGTAGTTTAGAATTTTTTGAATGCTTGCTTTCTATTAACTGCAAAGTATCTTTTTGAATTGCTAACTCATCAGTTGTAAAATAATATAATCCACCGAGATAGTTTTTTATGGTAATTGTGGCTTTTGTTGCCGTTGTTAGAATTTCTTTGGGTTGAGTTGTAAGTTGCTCTCTATGTTGGGCTTGATGTGCTTTTTGTCGAGAAATTTGCATAAATTCATTAACGCCCTTTTCAAATTGCTTTTTAAATTTTTCTATTCCGCTAATATTATGAAATTTAACACCCAATTGCTTTTCAATTTCGGTATAAAATTTTTTTTCTTTTTTAATTAAATTTGGTAAAGTTTCTTTAGTTTCTTTCAAATTCCAATGAAGTGCAGAACTGTGATAATTGCTTATTTCTGAAATTTTAGAAATGATATAATTATTGTCAAACTGTTGCTTTGTTATCTTATTTTCTCTTGTTTTATGTTTTTCGGCTTTAATATAATATGCAAAAATCACATGGACATCTAACAAACTCATTAGTGAAACAGTATCCCATTGAATAAAATCTCTATCACCTTTTGCACCTTCATCTTTTATTATTGGAATTACAGTTATTTTTTTCGATATGGGAAGGGTATTGTAAACTCTTTCAAAAGGATACGAGCGAGTTCTTTTTGGTGAGACCCATTTAGAAATTGCAAAATTCAGTTTTTTGTTTTTTATCAAACAAAACGCTGGCGAGAAATTTATATCAAAATCATCAAAGCTAATTTCTTGTAAATCGCTTGCAAGATGAATGTTATATTTTATTCCTTTAATTTCAGCGAAAATGTCCATTAATAATTTCCTGATTTAGTAACTTTTGTTTTCTTTTGCTCAATGTATTCCATTCGTACGAATCTGTATTTGCCATTACTTCTTTCAAATATTTCCAATTTATCATCTTGGTTGAATGAATTATTTGAGCCGTCAAAACCTGTTTTCTTTCGTATGATATTTTCCAAATCTCTAATAATTTCATAGCCAACTGAATTTCTGTTTAATTTTCGGGCAACTTTCATGGTTGTGCCGCTTCCAAGAAATGGATCCAGAACAGTTTCACCAACATAAGAAAATAACTTGATAATTCTATAAGGAAGTTCTTCAGGAAATGCAGCAATATTTTTTTCAAGTGGTGAACCTGGTAAAACATTTGTCATTTCCCACAGAGTCATGTACCATTTATTTTGTTGAAACTCTTTCGTGTCAACTTTAGATAATTGCCGTATATTTTGGGGAATTGAGCGATAATTAAATTTTCCTTTTTGAAAAATAATTATACTTTCCAATAAATTGTCTGGATAAAAATACATTGGATATGGATTTTGAAGCAAGACACCACTCCTTCGACTAATACGCAAATATCCATCTGGTTTTTTCCAGGTTATTTTATCTCTATATCGAAAACCAACTTCCTGAAATATTTTAATTGTGTCAGCAATTATTGGATATTTTGTGCCATCAACTAACATATCATCAATATTGATTGCTGCAATTCTACCATTTTTTAGAACTCGAAATAATTCTCTGGCAAATTTTCTCAATACACCTAAAAATTGTCCGTAGCTTTCAAATAATCCTTGATAATCAAAAGGAGCGTTAAAATAAGGTGGCGATGTAACCATTAAATGAACACTTTCATCAGCAAGCTCCACCATGCTCATACAATTTCCAAAAATTATTTTGTGATGTGTTTTCATTTTTTGGTCATTCTTTCTAATATGCCGAAAATATTCCAGCAAAACACGCTAAAAATCAATAATAAATCCTCTCCAAAAACAACCCCTTTGCCGGCGCAGTTTGCCCTGCTTTCCGTCTGTCGCGCGAGGCAAGAATTTCAGGGATTGCTTCCACCTGAGTGTATCCCCTTCCCACATCAACTATTGTGCCAACAATAATCCTTACCATGCTGTGAATGAATCTGTTCGCAATAATATTCAACGTCAAAACATCGTCTTTTTGTTCCCACAATATTTTTTCGACTGTGCAAAAGTGATGTTTGAGATCAGCGCCAGCCTGGCAGAATGCTTTAAAATCCTGTTTGCCAAATAAATAGTTTGACGCTTGCTGCATTTTATTCACATCAAGATTGTTTTTGATACACCACATATAATGCCGGTAAATAGCACGTTCTCTTCGTGTTATATAATAGCAGTAATGCCGTTTAATAGCATCGTAGCGAGGATTAAAATCCATATTTGCTTCTTCAGCAGAAATTATCCGCACATCTTTGGGAAGCGTTCCGTTTAGTGCGGCAAAAATTGTTTTCGACTCCATGGCTGTATCAACTTTAAAACTCGCCACCTGTGCTTTTGCATGGACTCCGCTGTCAGTTCTCCCGGCGCCAATAATGTTAATTTTCTGTTGGAATATTTTTTTCAAAGAACTTTGCAGCTCTTCCTGAACCGTTCTAACGCCGGGTTGAATTTGCCAGCCGCAAAATTCTGTGCCATCATATTCTAAAACAATTTTTATGTTTTTTAACAATTTTTATTCCAAATGATCAATGAAGCATTATATTAAATTGTTCAGATTCGATAAAAAAATGTCATTCTGAACAAGGGAAGTGATGTGGGAAATTGGGAAGTGAAGAATCTCGTAATATAAAAAAAAGAGTATACATTGGGGAGATTCCTGTATAGTTACATTTAAAAAATAAGGAAATACAGACTATGCTTCGGTCGCAAGCTCCCTCAGAATGACTTTTGTATCCAAGCTGAACAATTACCATCACACAATTACAAAAAGAATTAAGTAAATTAGCGAACAAGTGATCACAACAAAATCACTTTTCGCAAAAGTCAAATTTTTGAAACTTGTCCTGTTCTTTCCACCGGTATAACACCTGGCATCCATTGCCAGTGCTAATTCATCAGCCCGGCGAAATACAGAAATAAAGAGCGGCAGAATCAAAGGGACTACGCTTTTAATTCTCTGAATGATATTACCTTCAAGGGTGGCGCCGCGCGAAATTTGAGCTTTTCTTAGTTTGTCAGCTTCAGAAATTAAGGTTGGGATAAATCTCAAGGAGAGAGTTATCATCAAAGTAAATTCATGAGTAGGAAGTCCTAACTTTTTGAGCGGACTAAAAAATCGATCCAGCGCATCTGTTATTTCAACCGGTGATGTCGTCAATGTTAGTAATGAAGCCATCATCACAAATTCAGCCAAACGGATTGAATATATCGAACCCCCACGAAGCCCTTCCTTTGTAACCGTTAATCCGATTACAGGAATTTTCACCAACTCTGTGCCTTCTCCTGAAAGGAATATATGAAAAATAAGCGTGATAAAAAAAAGCCAAATAAATGGTTTTAAGTTCCGCAGAACGATTGATAGCGGTATCCGAGAAACTTTAATTATTAAGAATAACAAAAAAAAACTGAAACCAAGTTTTAAAACACTGTGCGCTAACACGAGGGCAGTCATTGCTGCAAGCAGAGACAACATTTTAGTTCTCGGATCTAACCGGTGCACAAATGAGTCTGCCGGGAAATATTGTCCTAAAGTAATATCTGATAAAAATGCCATAACGCACTAAAGTGCAGGCGAAGGCTGAGGCAAAGGCGAAGGAAGACAAGAAAATTCTTAATCCCTGTGCCCGAAGGGTGCTTTAATCTTATACTTTGCTCAGCCTTAGCCTTCGCCTCAGCCTTTTTGTTGTATGAGTTAATTGATCTGAATTTTAAAAAACTTAAAAAAAACGAAGCATCGTCTGTATTCCTTTAACAAATATAAGGTAACGATACAGGCACAGTCTGTACACCTTAATGAAATATAATGTAACTGTACAAGATTGAACTGACAACAGAATAGCTTCCTTAAAAATTTTGGTTAATATACGAATAATTTTCAGAAAAATCAAGCAAATACAATCACTCAATTTTTGATTAAACACTTTTTTTCCTTGACTTTTTAACGTTTAATCGTTATGTTTAAAATTAATTCAGCTAAAATTTTGTGTAACTGTTTAGCGTGGTTATAAATGTCATTCTGAGGGAGCTTGCGACCGAAGCATAGTCTGTATTTCCTTATTTT
>JACKQG010000183.1_pt2 | contig 22514 bp, 20 predicted proteins | sample 8237621 | NCBI WGS metagenome assembly JACKQG01 (sample SAMN15677084, study PRJNA649215) | marine metagenome | biome: marine; feature: Black Sea; material: saline water; isolation source: suspended particulate matter (SPM) from the Black Sea western gyre | collected 2013-06-09/2013-06-10 | depth... | reverse complement strand
TCGTAATCCAAGCTTATGGAAATCGTCGTCGCGTATTTATGGTCCTGCCGGCACGATGGTTAATGTCGATGATTTGCTGGCCGAACAGCACGCCGCTGAAGATGCCGGCGATTTCGCGACAGCAAATAAGGTCGCGAAAAAAATTGAACGCGAGCAAGAAGTTTTCACAGCAATCAATTTGATGGTTGACAACACCGGCGATGCTCCAGTCTTAGCTGTAGATATCGATGGTGCATACGCAACTGCTGAGTTAGGCGAGTGGTCTAATTGGGTGCCTATCGAGTTTGCGATGCTCGGCGGAATGGTGCCTGTGCCAGGTTACACGCGCTTTAGATTTATCTCGGCAGAACCATTCGAGGCTTACGCTGTGCCAGTGCAGTTCGACCCATGGTCTCCTGTTTCAGCTATTTCTTCACCAGACGAAGCTGCTGGCGAATTGGCTGATGTGATAGGGCCTTATTTCACACAGGGCTTCGCCGATGCTTACAAAGCGTACAAAGGTAATGTGCTTGACACACCTGGTTTCATAAACGAGTCCGACATGGTGCTTGACGAGCGCACCAAAATGATGCACTACGGACTCGACCAAATTGATGCGAGCGGTGGCTTACTGTTTTTGTACACCGGGTCATTAGATATGCGTTGTCACATGTTGTGGCATACCAGCGACGACGAGCATCCTCATCAAGAGCCTGCTGGCGAATACGAGGGTGTAGCTTTCGATAAACAAATCGATCGCATTTACACTCAGGTTGATTCGATGTTTGGCGAGTTGATGGCGCGGGTTGCCGAGCTTGAAACAAAGCATGGCCAAGAGATCGAAGTTATCGTGATGTCCGATCACGGATTTGCTCCGTTCCGCCGCAAGATGCACCTCAACGATTGGTTGGTGCAAGAAGGTTACTTGGTTATGGCCGATGGCAAAACTAAAACTGGCGCGCATGCATTGGCTGGCGACGATATTGATTGGTCGAAGTCAAAAGCTTACGCGGTGGGCTTTAATGGCATCATAATTAACCGTCAAGGACGTGAATCGCAGGGTATTGTTACTGACAACGAGGCCGATGCGTTATTGGCCGAGATTACGTCCAAATTGTTGGCGATGACAGACCAAGGCAACCAAGTTTTCACTTCAATAAAGCGCGCTGACGAAGTTTTCAGTGGCGACCAATTGGTGCATGCCCCTGATTTACAATTGGGCTTCAACGTTGGTTACGGCGCGTCCGACGAATGCGCGACTGGCGCAGTAACTGGCGAGGGCGTTATCGTTGATAACGATTCACGTTGGTCGGGTTCGCACTTGATGGATCCAGAATTAGTACGCGGCACTATTGTTAGCGTAAACGGCCGCGATTTAATTGATAATCCGGCGCTCGAAGACATCACTGCAACCCTTTACAAGTTGTTTGCAGTAGCGGCTCCTGATAATCTAGACGGAGTCCCGTTGTTCTAAACTCATAACCGAGAGATAAAAAAATGTTTGGTGGTAATAAAGTAAAAATTAATAAAGACGTTCTTGAGCGTTGCAAGAAGTGTGCAGAAATCGCTGGCTACGGCTCAGTCGAAGAATTCATCGAGCACGTCCTTGAAAAAGAATTGAAGGGTATCGAGGGCGCAGGCACTTCTGATGATGCAATCACAGAAAGCCTTAAGGGCCTTGGCTACATCAGCTAGTAAGTTACTCAATTTGTAAAACATGAAAGATCGAATACGCGTAATCGGCATTTGTGCCGCTTTGGTCGCAGTGGGCTATTTTGCCCCAGCGATAATGAACATGCTGTTTAATGCCTTTGATATGGCGTTGGGCTGGGCCGGCTCATTAGTGGTGGTTACCGTAGTTTCTGGTTTAGTCGGCATTTTGTTTTTGTTGGCTTTCCCGCACGTGTCCTCGCAAGCAGGCATTGTGGCGGTGAAAGATCGCATTAAATTCAATTTGCTCGCCATTCGCCTTTTTCCGGATGACTTGAAAAGCGTTCTTTCTTCTACAGCGAAAACCCTAGCATGGAATTTCGCTTACATCGGCTTAAACTTGCTGCCGATGGTGGTGCTTTCTGCGCCATTTATGATTGTGTGGTTTCAGCTTAATAGTTTGTATGCGTTTCAGCCGGTCGAGGCGGGGCAGCAGCAAACAGTGTTGGTTGAATTACAAGCGGGTGTGCATCCACAAGATGTTAGTCTTGATTTGGGCGAGGGCATTGTGCTTGATCAGCGCGTCAACCTCGACGACAGCGCGGCGCCGGTAATGCTGTTGATGGTTACTCCAGCCACAGATGGAGCTTTGCCAATAACTCTTGGCCACGGCAGCGACAGCGTGACTAAAAACCTCGAAGTCGGCACCGACCCGCAGCGATTGTCGCGCATGCAAACTTCGCAACCGCTTACTGAATTCGCGGCGGCGCACGATCCAATCGTTTATTTCGGCGACCCAGTGCTGCCTGACGACGGCTTTTTGCAGTCTATTACTATCGATTATCAACCAGCCGCGCTTGGATTTCTTGGCGGCGGAGAAATCGACATCATGATTTGGTTCGTGGTAGTTTCAATGGCAGTCGGTTTCGCGCTTAAGGGTGCGTTTGGCGTCGAGATATAAATCGCTTTTGCTACAATAGTAGCGTGAAAATGCACACCAAAATCGGCTTAGCGATGTTGTTAGGCGTAATCGGTGGTTGGCTTCTACAAGAGGCCACCACCGCAGAATATATAATCCAAACCATCAGCAAGGCAGGGCACGATGTCACCCTTGAGGTGCTCGATCCCAATTCGCAACGCGCTGTATGGCTGGCACCGTTTGTGATGGCGGCAAACATTTTCATGAGCTTGCTCAAAATGTTAATTGTGCCATTAGTGCTAAGCAGCATCGTAACAGGCGTCGCTGGCATTGCAGGTGGCAAAGAATTCGGACGGCTCGGTGCAAAGACTTTAGGCTATTACATGACCACTAGTTTTCTAGCGATCGTAACTGGCCTATTAGTTATTAATTTTACTCATCCTGGCGTTGGCGCAAATTTAAATCTGCCAATGCCTGATAGTTTCGACCCCGGCGAAGGCACTTCATTTATCGATATTTTATTGCGCATGGTTCCGCAAAACATTTTCAGCGCGCTGTCCGACAATGGTTCAATGCTACAAATCATCGTGTTTGCGTTAATGCTCGGATACTTTATCGGTCGCACTAAAGATCCTCACGGAATGCGTATTAAGCAGCTATTCGAATCATTTTTCCAAGTAATGATGTCACTCGCTGGTGGTGTCCTTAAGTTAATCCCGTATGGTGTGTTTGCACTGGTAGTAAAAGTAGTCGGCGAAACAGGGTTCGCTACATTTAAACCCTTGCTGTATTACATGGCAATTGTCGCATTTGCATTACTGTTCCACGCCTGTGTGATATTACCGATGCTCTTGAAATTTGTCGGCGGCATTTCGCCGATCGCTTGGTTCAGGGCAATGTCTCCGGCTTTGATGACCGCGTTTTCAACTTCGTCATCGTCGATTACCCTGCCCGTAACAATAGAAAGTGCCGAACACCGCGGAGGCGTTTCCAATAAACATTCATCCTTTGTTTTGCCCCTAGGAGCCACCGTAAACATGGACGGCACAGCACTTTACGAATGCGTCGGAGTTATTTTTCTGTCGCAATATTACGCCTCAACTGGCGATTTTGATCTAACGATTGCCAAGCAAGTGTTTATCGTAATTACCGCCTTGTTGGCATCAATTGGTGCAGCAGGAATTCCATCCGCAGGGTTAATAATGATGACGGCTATTTTATCTGCGCTTGGTCTGCCAATCGAAGGTGCGATGTTGTTGTTAGCAATTGACCGCCCACTCGATATGCTTAGAACCTTGGTGAATGTATGGTCTGATTCTTGTGGCGCCGCGCTTATCGCAAAATCAGAAGGAGATGCGATACTAGAGGGCCATGAGTAAAGACGACTCCCTTGATGACATCGATGTAGTAATTTCAGATTCTGAAAAATCTGCAGTTGAAGAAGCTGCTCGTGAATTATTGGCTTTGCCTGTGGTTCAAGACAATGCCTTGCCGAGCTTGGCAGTTGTTTTCCCGTTGCGTAAGTCAGTGCCTTTTCCAGGGTTGATTATGCCGGTGCATGCACAGCAGGGCTATGAAACAGATATCATGGAAAAAGCAATGGCGCAGGGTAAAAAGGTTGCACTGTTGTTTGCCCCGGGCATGCCTAAGGGCGGAGTAATAACGAAATCTTCACAGTTTGCGCGAGTAGGGGTTATTGCCGATATTCACAAGCGTATTCGTCTTCCCGACGGCAACACTAATTACCTTTGCCGCGGAGTGCGTCGCTTTATGCTAGAGCGTTTTGTGCGAATAAAGGGTGTGCCCGTTGCCAAAATTAGTTATCCCGAAGATGTTTATCCGGCGGGCGAAGAGACTGGCGCTTTGGCCCGAAATGTTATGTCGCTCTCGCAGAAAGTCGCAGAGCATCAACCCAACTTAGGCGACGACTTTAACATCGCAGCCCTAAACATCGACCCAGCTGGCAATTTGGCTGATTTTGCAGCAGCATACTTAGTAAATGGAGTCGGCGAAAAACAGGCAATAATCGAGCAGCTCGACGTGCGTGAGCGCCTGCGCTTAGTAAGTGAAGGTTTAACTCGCGAGTTAGTCTCTCTCGAGCTAGGCGATCGTATTCAGCAAGAAATACGCGAGAAAATTGAAGAGCAGCAAAAAGAATATTTTTTACGCGAGCAAATTTCAATTATCCGTCGAGAACTCGGAGAGGAAAAAGCTCCTGAAGAAGCTGATCGCGAAATGTTTTTGGCGCGACTTAATGAAAATGAATATCCCAAAGAGGTAGCGACTAAAATTTTAGACGAAGTCAGTCGCTTAAGCTCAATACCCACAGCTTCTCCAGAATACTCTGTGGTTCGCAATTACTTAGATTGGTTGACAGAGTTGTCGTGGTGTAATTCTTCAACTGACAGAATCAATCTAAAAAATGCCGAAGATGTTCTAGAGCGCGATCACTATGGTTTAGAGGAAGCGAAAGAGCGCATACTCGAATTTTTAGGCGTGCGCAAAATGCGTCCTCAACATAGTGGGGCGATTTTGTGTTTAGTTGGCCCCCCAGGTGTCGGCAAGACTTCTTTGGCGATGGCGATTGCAGAATCAATGGGGCGTAAACTCGAGCGTATGAGCTTGGGCGGTATTCGTGACGAGGCCGAAATCAAAGGCCACCGCCGCACCTATATAGGCGCAATGCCTGGCCGCTTAATCCAAATGATTAAACGCGCTGGCACCAACAACCCGGTGATCGTTTTGGATGAAGTCGACAAACTCGGTAAAGACTTTCGCGGCGACCCATCAAGTGCGTTGCTCGAAGTGCTAGACCCTGCGCAAAATCACGCATTTAGCGATTTATTTTTGGACGTACCTTTTGATTTGTCAAAAGTGATGTTTGTGGCTACCGCAAATAATTTGTATGACATTCCGGCACCGTTACGTGACCGCATGGAAATCATTCAGCTCTCGGGGTACTTGCGCACCGAAAAAGTAAAAATTGCCCAACGATATTTATTGCCAAAACAATTGTCTGAACATGGGCTGTCTGCGACACAGCTTAAATTGCCAGTAACTACATTGCGCGCTTTAATTGACGGCTATACTCGCGAAGCCGGAGTGCGCGGCTTAGAGAAAAGCGTTGCTTCCTTATGTCGAAAACGCACGCTTGAACTGGCGAAGCGCCGGCGTCCTAAGCCTAGTATTGTTAAAGAGGGCTTAGAGAAATATCTTGGTCCAGCCAAGTTTTTGGATGACCGCATTCGACTGTCACCGCCAATAGGGGTCGCCTTAGGGCTTGCTTACACTTCGTTCGGCGGCGATGTCTTAGAGATAGAATGTGTGTCGTACTCGGGCAAGGGTGGTGTTAAGACAACGGGCAGTTTGGGCAAGGTTATGGCCGAATCTTGCAACATTGCTCATAGTTACTTGCATGCAAATGCCGAAAGCTTTGGTCTGATTGAAGCTGATTTTTCGAAAATTGATTTGCATATGCATTTTCCAGCAGGTGCTACACCCAAAGATGGCCCATCCGCTGGCATTGCTATTGCTAGTTCGATGTTGTCGCTGTTATCCGGAACAAAAATCAAGCCGAAATTAGCCATGACTGGCGAGATCTCTCTTACCGGAGAGGTGATGCCAATCGGTGGTGTGCGCGAAAAAGTGCTTGGCGCAAAAATGATGGGTGTAAAAACGGTGTTGTTGCCGACAATGAATAAAAGTGATGTCGAACAGCTTAGGCCTGAATGGAAAAGCGGGTTGAAAATTAAATACGTCGATAATTTCAAAGAGGTAGCGCACATCGCTTTGAAAATTTGATTTAAATAAATATGTAACCACTAGGAAGTAGTTGAGTATAGAGCGCATAATTCACAACTCATCTTTACTCCCAAAATGAACAACATACTTGCTACATCTTTTTTTGCTGCAATTTCTCTTGCAGCAATTTCTTCCGCTCAAAATTTACATGTCGATCCATTAGTTGAAGGTGGACAGGCGATGTTTCATATTGATAGTGGATCACCCGGCGCGTCAGTGACAATCGCATATTCTAGTGATGGTAATGGCCCGACAGCGCTAGCAAATGGGTTGGTTTTAGATTTGAGTGCTCCGATTAATCAGCTAGGCACTATTGTTCTGAATAGCCTTGGTAGCGCGTCCTTAGGCCCTTTCCCGTTGCCTGGCAGCATTGTTGCTGGTACCGAAATATGGGTTCAGGCCATGCAGACAGATAGCCAATCACTATCGCTAACAAATATGGTTGCGATGACTGTGTTGGCTGACCTACCAGATGGCATGGTGGCTATCCCCGGTGGCGTTATTAATCGTGATCAACGCTATGGCTGGTACAATCCTCCAATGCATTCCAATAAAATGCAAGATTTCCCTGCTTTGGTAGATGATTTTTATATGGATGAACACGAAGTGACCAACCTAAAATTCGTTGATTATTTGAATGACGAGTTGGCTAGTGGCAATATTTATATCAATATTAACGACGAGGTTTTTCAGGTCGGATCTAACAATGTATTAATAAGTGATTTAAATGATAACGATCTTATATACAACGCAAACTCTTTCTCTTACATCAGCGGGAAAAGAAATCACCCAGTTAGCGGTGTAACTTGGCATGGTTCTGCACTGTACTGCAATTGGCTAAGTCGTGAAAATATGCTTACAGAATCATACGACACATCAACTTGGTATTACGACATAAATTCAAGTGGTTATCGCTTGCCAAGCAATGCCGAATTTGAATATGCCAGCCGTGGAGGCCATTTAAATCCATATTTTGATTTCCCATGGGGAAGCCATTTTATCACCCATGCCGATGCCAATTATGGGCCATTTGGTAATAGCCTTGCCTCAGCAGAGGTCGGTAGTTATGCACCAAACGGTTACGGTCTCTACGATGTATCTGGCAATGTTGAAGAATGGTGCGGAGACTGGAAGCATGACTATGCGCCAGGTTTTCAGCTAAACCCAACTGGTCCGCTTGATGCAGGCTCGGGCGCTTTCGCATATAAGATTCACCGTGGTGGCAACTATGAGTCGTTTAGTGAATATTTGCGTTGCCGAGCTAGGGGCGCTAGAACTGTCGACTCGACATCAGAGTTATGCGGTTTCCGAACTGTTAGGCGTTAAATAATAGCCTCACTGATTCTATACTAATCATGTGAAGGCACTACTCGGACTGCTAGTGTTAATCGGTTGTAGCTCTACGGCTACAACCGATTTCTATGCCGATTCAAATTTAAGCATAGTGTTACCACCAAGGTTTGAGCATTGGCGCAGTAGTTTTATACATCAATGGCAACAATTGACCGTTGCCCAAAAAGACGCCCTCAGCCGCTGGGAAGCCTTGCCATCTGCACCTCTGAAGGTGGTGATGTTGGCAGACAACCAAGCTGCGCAGCAATATTATTTGGCGAATGGCCTGAGCGGGCGCGCCGACACTCCACGCACATTCATTAGCAAGCGCTTGGCGATACTGGTTTTGCCATCTAACGATCGCTTGTTGGCCGAGCTTCCGGTTCCTCCGCAAACGATTCTTCACGATTTTCGTCATGAGGCTTCTCATTTAATAAGTTGCGATTACCCTGAATTGTTGTCAGCGCCAACGTGGTTTCAAGAGGGATGGGCTGAAATGTGGGCACCGTTGCAAGGGCAAGATGATTCTTGGCCTCATGTTCATGATCTTCACCATTGGTCCGAACAACTGAATTGGGATAATTTGTCAACAGCACCGTCCGAGGTAAAGTACTCCTTTTGGGCTGATGCCGTTAATACTTGCCTGAACATTTCAGAAAAATCGCAACCCTGGCTAGTCAAACCAAGGGTCGGTTTCGATAAGCCGTCAACATTCAACGGCCTGCGCGGACGCCATGCTTTTTGGGATATCGATAATAATCATTTCTTGCTGGCCTCAAGAATTGGCTCTCAAGTAGAACTAGATTTACCAACTTCATGGAGTGGCAATGACGATTTGGTTTTGAGTATGCGTGTCGGGGCAACATCCTCGCCTATAGCCGGAATAGTGTTTTTTGCGAAAGGTGAAAGCATCGAAAATGTTAATCTGCTTCGGCTTCCCATAGATGTTAATGGTGGCATCAATGCTTATGTTGATACTGTGCAGCACATGTTGGTTCGCTCTCTGTACCCATTGCCGATTAAACAAAAATTTGGAGAGTGGCGTCAAGTACGACTTCGTCGCGAAAATGGCGCTATTGTGGTCACTAGCGGCGAATTTGAAAGAATAATACCTATTGTCGAAAATCAGCTACAATTCCCAATGTCGATGCGTATTTATGCGCGTAACGGTTCTCTCGAATTAAAACATGAAAAGATTCTTCACTAGTGTAATTGCCACAATGGTTGGTGGTGTTTTGTTGCTGTTCTTTGGTTCAGCTATGTTAGCCAGTATCGTCGAGGTAGTAGCTGACGAACAAAACAGTAATCAGTTGCCACCTGAATATGTGTTGGTACTTGACGGCAGCGTAGTCACCAGCGAAACTGGCAGCGTCCCCGATCCAATTGCTGCTATGCAGGGTAATTACGAGAATAGTGTTGCCTTGCGTAGATTACTCGAAGCAATCGAGTATGCCGCCGAAGACTCAGAGGTGTTGGCAATACTTCTAGACGGCAGCATGCAAATTTCCGGACGCGCGCAACGTCATCAGGTTCATAATGCTTTGCAACTGTTCAAAGAGTCTGGCAAAAAGATTTACGCTTTCAGTGATGGCTACGACATGAATTCTTATCATTTAGCTTCATTGGCTGACGAGATTTTCATGCCGCCGATGGCTGACTTTTATATGATGGGTTTGTCCGCTGAATTAAGTTTTTATAGTGAAGCTCTAGAAAACATCGGCGTAGAATTTCAGGTGACCAAAGTAGGTAAGTATAAATCGGCAGTTGAGCCGTTCATCTTGCGCGAGGCCTCCGCCGAAAACCGTCAGCAGATTGAATTGCTGCTTGAAGACGTGCAGAATGATGTGCTGCAAGACATCGCTAGTGGGCAACGCGCCACGGTAAAAGAGCTGCAAACTATTATTGACAACGTGGCAGTTTTTACAGCTGACGAGGCAATTGCCGCAGGACTGATTGACCAGGCGATGTATCGCGACCAATTAATTGACCACATGATTAAGTTGTTTGGCCAGAATAAAGAGCAAGACAGCTTTATTCAGGCTGGCTCGAATTCTTACCTTAACGCTTTTGATTTTTCTGACGACAACGACTGTAACATTGCTGTTGTTTATGCTGATGGTGATATCGTTGACGGCTATTCAAGTGATAGTATCGGTGGCGATTCTTTGTCCCAAGAGTTGCGCGCCGTGCGCAGCGAAGACGATATCGAAGCGGTTGTGTTGCGCGTGAACAGCCCTGGCGGTAGCGCTTATGCAAGTGAACAGATCTTACGCGAAGTACAATTATTGCGCGAAAGTGGCAAGAAAGTAGTAGTGTCGATGGCGGCTGTTGCTGCGTCGGGGGGCTACTGGATTTCGGCGAGTGCCGATGCAATTGTGGCACAGGCAAATACTATTACCGGTTCAATTGGAGTATTTGGTATGTTCCCTAACTATCAAAAATTGCGCGAAAAAATTGGTATCAATGTGCAGTCGGTTAAAACCGGAAAATTCGCAGATGTATTCACTTTGGCGCGTTCAAAGTCTGCAGATGAGTTGGCGCTAGCCCAAAAGTCGGTAGATAAAATTTACGAAGATTTTTTAGACCGCGTTAGTGCCGGACGTTCACTTGAGCGCGATGCCGTCTACGAAATTGCGCAAGGGCGTGTCTGGACAGGAAGCCGCGCACTTGAATTAGGATTGGTCGATAAGCTGGGTGGTTTAGATGTTGCGATCGAATTGGCTGCTGAGTTAGCTGAACTAGATGACTTTAGCGTGAGTTACCGCGAACCAATTCTCGACGAATTTGACATGATGTTGGCCGAGTTGTTGGCCAGTGACGATGAGCCGATTGTCAAGGTGCCTGCTATTATTGCCGAATTGAATTCACTTATCCCGGCATCGATGATCAAGCCAGGAATCAAAGCGCGCTTGCCTTTTAATCTAAAGATGTAAGGCGCAAAACGTCTGCTACTGAAATCTTCGCCATTAACGGGGATTGACGATCGCGGACGCGTTTTGGCGGCGCGATGTTTTTTTCTGCGCCGTATATGACTTTTACTTTGGTGCTGTCGCCCGGTGGAGAATAAATGACTGGGTCAGTTGCACCAAACAAACAAAGCACTTTGTTGCCGCGTAAGGCAGTGATATGAGCTGGCCCTGAATCGGTGCTGATGAGTAGTTTAGACTGGTCAAGCAAGGCAATTAAGTGTTCGAGGCTTGGAGTAGCAGGTGCTAAATTTACGCGGGCAGCATCAGCTATTTTTTGTACATACTCTAAGTCGGCAGGAGTGTGCAGTAGGGCGACGCGATGGCCTAACTCGGTTAATTGCTTGGCGAGTTCAATCCAGTTGGAGGCACCCCAGTCTTTGTCGCGGCCATAGTTGGTTGTGGTGGTGTGGAGCAAAGTTAAACCATCGCCTTTTACTTTAGCTGCAACAGGCCAGCGCACCTTTTTAGGAATAACAATATCGCCAGCGGTGGCCCTAACCAATTCAGCATCACGTGTTGCGCGGTGAAGTCGAGCTGCGACGGTTACGTGATGGTGATGAAATAAATGTGCACCTTCCTTGGATATGCCGCGAGCAAATCCGAATTTGTGATTTGATTTTAAAGCTAATAACTGCATCGCTGATTTTGAATTAGATTGAAAATCAAAAATAAGATTATAGCTGCCGCGAGCTCGCAATTTTTTAAGGTGCCTAAATAGCGACAAGGCGCTTAATGTACTGCGTGGATAAATAACAACGTCGTCGATAAAGGGACAGCTCTTTAGCAACGCGGCATGTTTATCTTCCACTAGCCAATCAATTGTCGCATCAGGGCGGGCTTCTTTTAAGGCCTTGACAGCCGGCAATGCAAACACCAAATCTCCCATCGCAGAAAGGCGGATTACCAAAATGCGCGGGTTTGGGGGTAGTGCAGAGAGACTGAAGACGTCCATCGCCCGCTAAGATACCATATGTTAATGGACAAGTCAGTTACCGCCCCTCGAACCTTAAGCACCAAGCAGCTATGGATGTACTCCGCAGTTGCCGTGAATGATGTGTTTGGCGAAATTACTACTGGGCAGCGCGTTCTTGATATTTTGAATAAAGCAAAGTTGGCGGCCGCGCGCAATGTTGGCTGTGGTCGAGCACTTACTCCCGCAGTTAATATCGAGGGTATTTCGGGGGTGTGGCGTACTAATCGCCACGGTGGTTTGCTTGGCGGAATGCTTGGTTCTCGCTATGCCGGTACCGACCGCTTGCGCGCCGAAATTGATGTTGCGCAGAGATTAAGCGCCTTGCGGTTTAACACCCCGCAGATTTTATTGGCAGCAGCTATTCGCGATGGCATGTACTGGAATCAGCATTTAGTTACGGCAGAGGTTAAGGGGTCCATTACAGTTTTTGACGCGCGAGATAACGAAATGGCAATGCGCGCCACCGGGCAATGCTTAAATAAATTGTTTGATGCTGGTTATTGTGCAAGCGATTTACATCCACTAAATATGTTGTGGGTGGCTGAATCGCAAAAGGTGTGGGTTATTGACTTGGCGGGCGCAAAGATGCTAAGCCAGTCATTAACGGCTAAACAACGCTCATCCAGAATGCAGCGCTTCGAGCGTTACTTCGTCAAGCACGCGGGGCAGATGCCGTCCAAAATTGAGGTGTTGCGTGAGGGCTTGCAAGGTTAAAATATCGTCGGTGAAGTTGTTCCTTTACGATACGCGAACTCGCAGCAAGCGAGAGTTTGTTCCTATTAGCGAGGGGAAGGTGGGTATGTATCATTGTGGCCCCACTGTTTATCAGCGGCCGCATATTGGCAATTATCGCGCTTTTTTGTTTGCTGATTTGTTGCGCCGCGTGTTCGAGGTGCTGGGCTATGAAGTGCATCAGATAATGAACCTCACCGACGTCGGACACTTGTTGGCTGATGCCGAAGAGGGCGAAGACAAGCTCGAGGCACAAGCCAAGAAAGATAATGTCGATCCCTGGCAAATAGTCGATCAAGTTAGCAAGCAGTTTTTCGCTGACCTCAATGAGTTAGGTATTCAGCCTGCGCATGCTTATCCGCGTGCCACTGAATACATCGATGAAATGGTCGAGATAATTGAAGTTTTAATCGATAAGGGTCATGCCTACAAGGTCGGTTCAAATGTTTATTTTGATGTGCATAGTTTTTCTGATTACGGCCGACTTTCAGGCAACAACATTGCCGATCTAGAGGCAGGCGCGCGTCTAGAGGTTAACCCTGAAAAGCGCCACCCAGCTGATTTCGCCTTATGGAAAACCGATAAAAACCATTTAATGAAATGGGATACATCCTTTGGCACAGATGGCTTTCCAGGATGGCACATTGAATGCTCAGCGATGTCTAGAAAATTTTTGGGCGACCACTTTGATATTCACACTGGTGGCGAAGACAATGTGTTCCCGCACCATGAATGTGAAATAGCTCAAAGCGAATGCGCACATGACGGACGCTTTGTTAATTACTGGATGCACACCAAGTTCTTGCAGGTTGATGGCGGCAAGATGTCTAAGTCCCTGGCTAATGTTTACAGCATCGACGATCTAATTGAGCGTGGTTTCTGCGCCTTAGACTTTCGTTTTTTAATGATGCGCGGCCATTACCGATCTGCATTAAATTTCACCTTCGAAGCACTGCAGGGGGCAGCCGAGGCTCGCAAAAACTTATGCGATTTCATGAGTCGCTTGCAGTCTGCAGCTGGCCATGATGCACCCGACGCCACCGGTTGTGGTGCATTGCAAACGGCGCAGCAAGATTTTTATGCAGCATTGGCTGACGATCTAAATACTTCAGCGGCCATTGCGGCTGTGTTTACTTTGCGCAGTGCATTCATGAAAGAGGGCTTTGCTTCTTCACATTCAGCTGCTACGCTCGAGTTTATGCAAAAGACAGTGCAGCAAGTGTTTGGCGACCTCAATAATGAAGAATGCTCTAGTGATGCAATAAGTGATGCCGAAGTCAACGATTTAATTGCCCGACGCACTCAAGCGCGAACAGATAAAGATTGGGCAATGGCTGATATAGTGCGTGACCAACTAAGTGCAGCCGGCATTGTCGTTGAAGACACTGCAGATGGCATTAAGTGGCATCGCGCTTAGTCTTGATATTTAAGCGCTTAGCTAATTTCTTTTTCATGCGCGGCGCACGCGATTCTGCAGTAGGGCGAACATCATCAAGAGGCGGCGGCGGGTTTTCTAGCCACTCGCTATAGATGCTTTCCCAGCCAAGGCCGCCGAGCTGGGCGTACCATTTCTTGCGTAAAGTGCAGCGCTCGGATTTTTCCATCGCGCCAATTATTGTTGGATCGGTATCAATTAATCGCTGTAATATTAGCGCGGTTGCAACACCAAGATTAAAAGATTCGGTGAAGCCATACATCGGCAAGAAAACCAACTGGTCTGCACCTTTACGCATTTCATCGCTAATTCCGTCGGTCTCGCGCCCCATAACTATCGCCAATTTGGACGGCAACTCAGCCACAAAGTTTGGCGTCACCGCAGATGCGCCACTGTCTAAATCAGTCGCCCAAATAGTATAGCCCGCATTTCTCAAATCAGACAAGCACTTGCGAGTCGTCGAGTAATGATGAACATCAATCCAACAATTTGCGCCGGAGCTTACGGTCGATCTGTGCTGCTGAGAGATTTCGTCATCTTGGGCAATTACATATACATGCTGTATTCCCATCAAGTCAGCAGTGCGCAGCATCGCGGCAAGGTTGTGCGCATCAACACAGCGCTCACTAACCAAAACTAATCGCGAAGTGCGCTTAAGTAAAACTGCCTCGGCGCGGCGGAGGCGGCGCGGTGCGTTATTGGTCATCCGACTTTTCGGAATCGGAATTGCTACTAATATTTAAGTCAGCTAATATCTTGTTGATTTTCAGCGCATGCTCGTGCCCGCGGTCGAACTCAAATTTGAGAAGTGGGGCAGAGCGAATATCAATGTCGCGAGCCACAGCTCGACGAATAAACGAATTAGCATGCTCGAACATGTGCTCAACTTTAGAGCGATCCTTTGGCCTGAGCACAGTCCATTTGACAGTGGCAACAGTCAGGTCGCTAGTAATGTCGACGGTTGTTACAGTTACAAAACTAGCGCGAGGGTCTTTGATTTCATGCGTCAGCAACTCAGCAACTTTACGCTGGATACGCGCACAAATTTGTTGTTGGCGACGAGCAGAAGCCATTATGCTTGTGAGTTTTCGCTAGCCTTTTCTTCTTCGGCGGCTGCAACTTCTTCAAGGGAACGCGCGACTTCTTTGATTTCGATTACTTCAATCAAGTCGCCGGCCTTGTAGTCGTCGAAGCCATCAATGGTCATGCCGCATTCGTTACCTTCAGCAACTTCACGCACATCATCTTTGAAGTGACGTAGTGAGCCTAAGTAACCCTCGACAATTTGTTTGCCATCGCGAGTGAGTCTTGCATAGCACGCGCGTTTAACTAATCCGCTAAGAACTTTACAACCAGCAATAGTGCCCCAGCGCGAAGAGCGGAATACTTCAAGAATTTCAACACGCCCAATAGTTTGCTGCACAGTATCAGGTGCCAACATTCCCTCAACCGCCTTAGTGATGTCATCTAGAAGTTCGTAAACAACATCGTAACCGCGAATTTCGACATTCACCCGTTCGGCATGCTTCTTGGCTTTGCCTTCGGCTTTAGAGTTAAAGCCAATAACTACCGCTTCGGCAGTTTCGGCTAAGGTTATATCGGTGTCAGTTATCGCACCCACGGCCGCATGAATCACATCAACGATTACTTCTTCGGTACTTAAAGCTTTGAGTGAGTCACGCAAAACCTCGAGTGAGCCTTGGACGTCAGCCTTTAGAACCAATCTTAAGCGTTGCGCATTAGACTCGTCTATTTTGTCAAACAAGTTAGCAAGTGTAACGCCGGCGCCATCACCGCGTTCTTCGGCCTTTTTGACTTCAACACGTTTTTCAGCAACGCGCTTGGCATCTTTCATGTTGTTTACAACATAAAAAGTTTCGCCAACTGGCGGGAATTCGTCTAGGCCAAGAATATCAACAGGAGTGCCAGGGCCAACCTCTTTGACTGGTTTTCCGTTATGGTCAAACATTAAGCGAACATTACCAAAAGCATGACCAACAAGTACGGTTTGCTTAGCTTTCAAGGTACCGTCTTGAACCAAAACGGAAGCAACTTTACCCTTGCCTTTTTCAAGTTTAGATTCGAGAACAATTCCTAGAGCATCGCCTTTAGCGTGTGCCTTTAGATCGAGGATTTCGGCCTCGAGCAGCACTCGCTCGAGCAAGTCATCGATGCCAGTCTTGTGCAGCGCAGAAACTTCGACCATGCCAACATCGCCTCCCCAGTCTTCAGCTTGAAGGCCGATACCAGACAGTTGCGACTTGACTTGCTCAATATTTGCGCCGGGCGCATCGGTTTTATTAATCGCTACCACAATTGGAGTGCCTGCAGCTTTAGCATGCGAGGCCGCCTCTTCGGTTTGAGGCATTACGCCATCATCGGCAGCCACAACCAAAATGGCAATGTCGGTTGCTGAAGCACCTCGCTTGCGCATTTGGGTGAATGCAGCGTGACCAGGGGTGTCGAGAATAGTTACAGCTCGGCCATCTGACAATTCGGCCATGTAGGCACCAACGTGCTGGGTAATACCACCCGCTTCCTTGTTGGCAACTCGAGTGCTACGGATAGCATCAATCAACGATGTCTTGCCGTGGTCGACATGCCCCATGAAAGCAAGTACCGGTGGACGCGGTGCCATAGAATCTTCGTCGACAGCATGACGTGCCGACATGATTTCGGCCATTAATTCTTTCTCGATGTCGGTCTTTTCTTTGATGCGCACTTCTACATCAAACTCGTCTGCGACCAATTCGATAGTATCGCTGTCGAGAACGGTGTTGATGCTGACCATCATGTCGAGCGACATCAATGAATGCATAATGCGATTAACGCTAATGCCCGTCGCAGCTGAGAATGACTTAAGGGTTACTGGTGCTTCAAGTACAACTTCGCCTTTGCGCTCGACTGTTGAGCGTCCTTTCTTTTTGTACTTGCCCTTACGGCGATCGCGCAATCGTTCGCGCGCTTTAGCCTTCATGTCGCGGCGTCGTGAGGTTTCACGGTCGCGGCGGTCAGTGAATGTTTGACCTCCGGATCGACCGCTTTCTTCTTGCTGCTTCTTGATTAAGCCAAGGGCTGCAAGGTCAATTATGCCGACCCTAGTAGCTGCTTTTTTAGCCGGTTTTGGAGTAGGCCCTTTTTTGGGCTTTGGTGAAGGCGCGTCGCCTTTTGCAGGAGCATCTAGATCTTCATCAGCTTTCTTGCCGTCATCAATTTTTTTGATTACTGGATCAGTAGCTGCAGGCTCTGGGGTGGGCGCTGGCTCTTCTGTGACTTCTGCAGGGACCTCTTGCTCGACCTTTTCTTCGGCCACTGGAATTTCTTCAACAACTTCTTCAGCAGCCGGTTCTTCAACTACATCAGCATCAGGTTTTGACGCAGAAGCCATCAAGGAATCCCATGAGGACGTCTTGCTTGAAGCATCGTCCTTTTGCGCTGCATCGCCGTCAGCGTTGCCGCCAATCAATCCGCCACGCTTTAAGCGCTCGTCGATAACAGGGAGATCCCATTCTTCAATCGATGCTTGATATGAAGAAACAGGAAAACCAATGTCGCCAAGAATTTTAACGAACTCTGTCGATTTGAAGCCATATTGCTTGGCTAGAGCGTGGACCTTGGTTTTAGTCAAAGCTTATGCCTCCTCCGAGACGCTGTCTTCAGTCGCAGAGCCAGGTTCTTCTTCAACAAAATCATCGACATTGCCAGAAGCCATGAGCTCTTGCTCGTATTCAGTAGGTGTTTTTAGATCCATGCTCCAGCCGACTATTTCAGAAGCAAGGCGCACGTTGCGCCCGCCCATGCCGATTGCTAGTGGTTTTTGATCTTCAGCGACTAACACAAGCACAGAGTTTGTGTTTTCGTCAGGGAAGACATGGTCAACTAAAATGTTTTTCGCAGGCTTGAGAGCGTTAACAACCAATTCTTCGAGTGATGATGACCATGCAATAATGTCAATTTTTTCATTGCGTAACTCGTCATTGACGTTGCGAATACGCGAGCCACGTACACCCAAACATGCGCCTACAACATCGATGTTGTCATTCGGCGAGTAAACAGCGATTTTAGTGCGATAGCCAGGGTCGCGCGCAACCTTCATAACCTTAATGTTGCCATCGGCCACTTCAGGAATTTCAACGGCGAACAGCTTTTCAACAAAATCTTTAGACTTGCGTGAAACTTGAATCTCAACGCGTGAGCCACGCTTGACAATATCAGTTACCAGTACACGAATTCGGTCGCCGATATGCAGACGCTCGGACTGAACACGCTCGGCTCGAGTTAGCACTGCTTCTTGGCCATCTGGCAAGGAAAGGAACATGTTTGGACCTTCGAGCTTTTCAACTTTAACAGCGACAATAGTACCGACAAGGTCGGCGTACTCGGCAAATACTTTATCACGCTCTGCCTCGCGGATTTTTTGCATAAACACTTGCTTAAATGTTTGAGCAGCAATGCGTCCGAGTTCTTCGGCGGATGGCAACTCAACTCCTTCATCGCCGCCTTCAGGCCCAATTACCCGAGTAGAGCCATCCTTGCGGTTTACGATTACCTCGTATCCTTCTTCAACGCCCAGTTTTTTGCGCACAGATAAACTGAGAGCTTCTTCTAGTGCATGAAATAAAATCTCGCGATCAACACCGCGTTCACGGTGGATTGCGTCGATTAATCGTAGTACGTCGTCTTTGCGCATCGGATGAGTTTTTAGTAGGCGAAAAAAAAGGTGGGGAGCTAAACCCCACACCAAAGTAGCTGATGCCACTTTAGGCTGAATATTCTAACAGTATGCACTGATATGACAAGCATCTATTTTACAATGCTTAGGTGTCAAAAGCTCATCCACCGAAAAACCAAGTGTTTCTGCTTAACGGTCGCCCTGAAAAGCACTTAGCTAATCAAACCGTCGCTGATTTGCTAGTTGCTAACGATGCGACCGGCCATGGGGTTGCCGTAGAACGCAATAAGCTAGTCGTACCTCGGTCTGAGCATGCTGACACCCTTATTGAAATTGGCGACAAAATAGAAATAGTGCGTCTTGTCGGAGGTGGTTAAACTGTTGCCCAATGACTGATTCATCCCTAATCGCCGCTGATGATGCCCTGGTTTTGGGCGATTTTAGCTTCAATTCCCGCTTATTCCTTGGCACTGGCAAATATGCTACTTATGCCCAGATGCGTGATGCGCTCGACATTTCGGGCACCGAGTGTGTGACTGTTGCAGTGCGGCGCATTCCAGAAAACGAAGCTGCTGGCGAGCGATTTTTAGATTTCCTTGATTTAAATCGCTATACAATTTTGCCTAATACTGCTGGTTGCTTCGATGCTGAAAGTGCTTTGCGTACTGCTCGTTTGGCGCGGGAAATGCTGCATACAGATTTCATTAAGCTCGAGGTTCTAGGCGATCAAAAGACCTTGCTCCCAGAGCCAGTTGATACTTTGCATGCGACAGAAGTTCTTGTTAAAGAAGGTTTTACGGTGCTTGTCTACACTTCAGATGACGTAATGCAGGCCAAGCGGCTACAAGAGGCTGGTGCTGCTGCAGTAATGCCCGCCGGCTCGCCAATCGGTAGTGGCCAGGGGATACTAAATCCTCTTAATTTGCAGTTGATCCTCGAGCAAGCCAGCGTGCCAATAATTGTCGATGCAGGCGTAGGGCAATCTTCTGATGTGGCGATCGCCATGGAGTTGGGTGCGGCGGGTGTTTTGATGAATACTGCGGTGGCCGCTGCCGACGACCCGTTGCGCATGGCGCGTGCGGTTAAAAATGCCTGCACTGCCGGCCGCGATTCGTTTTTGGCCGGGCGCATGGACAAACGCATGTACGCCTCCGCATCTTCACCAACCGCAGATTTAATTTCTAGTTGATGTCAAATACCGAGCAATTTCCATCTCCGCGAGCTGGGCTTTTAAAGCGAGTCGCAGGTGGAGCAATGGTTGCCACCTCAGCGGTAGTAACAGGTGATGTGACTTTGGCCAAAGATGTAAGCGTATGGTTCGGAGTAATCATTCGCGGCGATGACGGTGCTATTTCAATTGGCGAACGCACTAATGTGCAAGACGGTGTAGTTATTCATTGTGACACTGGTGCAGATCAGTTCATCGGAAAAAATTGCACGATCGGCCATCGCGCGGTGCTGCATGGCGTGTCTATTGGCGACTCTGTTTTAGTGGGTATGTCAGCAACGATTCTTGGTGGTGCAGAAATTGGCGATGGTGCAGTAGTCGCCGCTGGGTGTGTAGTTAGGCAAGGATTTAAAGTGCCAGCCAACACTTTGGTTGCAGGCGTCCCAGCAAAAATAATTCGCGAAGTCTCTGATGCAGAGCGTGCATTTATGGCTCATTCTGTTCCGCATTACATTGAAACGGCAGAAAGCTACCTTGACGATTAAAGCGCTTGTCGATGCCTTAAAGCAGCAATTCAAGCCCCATCATGGTTTGGCAGTTGCTGTTTCTGGCGGGGTAGATTCTTCATTATTGCTGGCTGCTGCTTGTGATTATTATGGCGCGCAAAATTGTTTGGCGGTCATTGCCGTAAGTCCTTCACTTGCTGATCAATCGCTCGCAGATGCTAGAAAGTTGTGTGCCGATTTAAAAGTTGAATTAATAGAATTGGCAACTAACGAATTAGAAAACAAATATTACATCGCCAATAAAGGTGACCGTTGTTTTTGGTGTAAGCAAGAATTATTCATGCAAGCGTTACCAATTGCTGTCGCCCGCAATTTACCTCTGGCTTACGGAGAAAACTATGACGATATGGCGCACGAGCGTGCAGGTCGCATTAGTGCAGAGCAAAATAAAATATTAGCACCATTGCGAGATGCATCATTCAGTAAAAACGATGTGCGGCGTTACGCGCGAGCACTCAAATTAAGTGTGGCAGATAAACCAGCAGCACCGTGCTTGGCTTCGCGCATTGCAGTCGGCCAAGCAGTGAGTCTCGAATCCTTAGAGGTGGTGGCGATAATTGAGCAACAATTGCGCGGCAAAGGCTATCAGGTGTTCCGCGCACGAATCATAGGAAGTAATAAAGTTTCCTTTGAGTTTGATGAAAATGAGCTGCCACGAGCTATTGCCGAATCTAAGTCAATTGCCAAGTTGGCCACAGCTCAAGGCATGGTCGCTGACGAAATTACGACTTATTGCAGCGGTTCAGTGGCCTGACGATGATACTTAACCAACAAGCGACGGTAGCGCAGCGGCATATTATCAACGTCGCTATGCTGCAATGCTTGCTCTAAGCGAGGTGGCAATTGGCCCCAGTTGCCAAACTGTTGCTGCTGCTGAAAAATAGAACTTGGCATTTCAGGAGATCGTTTACCGTTACCGTTGGCACCATCGCGACCTTCACCATTTTGGAGATTTGATGGTATTTGCCTTGGAGGACCATTTAGGTCATCGTCACTTGGAGGCATTGGCGAGTGCTGTGAATCTGGCATACCAGGATCTGGTGATGATGAAGATGGAGGTGACGATGACGATGACGATGACGATGACGATGGACATGATGATGATGATGATGATTGCGGGGGAGAAGATGGCAGCATAGCTAGTAGCTCTTCCATCGACTCGGTAAGTTCTTGCGATTTAGCCACGGCCTTATCAATTTGCGTTATATCAGCATCACTAATAGCGACTTCGAGCAATTCATTGCTCACATCAGAAAATTCATTTGAAATTTTACTTGCCATTAACATTATTTCGTCCATTTGACTTGGGACTTGGCTTTGGATTGCAAGTGTTAAAAAAATAAAGCAGTTAATCATAATTCTTCTGTTGGTGTGCTTTCTTCAGCACCTTGAATTCTGCGAATCATGGACTCGTATTGCAGGTGTAGGTTAGACTGGCGAACAATTAATTCTTGTAATAGTTCGTCGTTCGGATTTTCTTTAAGCAGCTCTAAGCGCTGTGACATAGTTGTTTGCATGCGCTTCAACAGTTGTAATTCGGCAGCAAATTGAATTAATGGTTTTTCGCTCTCATCATTAGGACTCTGGTTGGGTGAATCGGACTGTTGTCGCTGCCGCTCCCTCTCGGTGTCCATTATGTCTAACAGTTCTTGCCATGAATCAATCAAGTAAGCGCTCAGCAAAATGTCTTCTTTTTGCACAATAGATGATGATGTTAGGCTTTCACTTAACTGCTGGTGGTCTTCCATTAATGATAATATAAAAAACGGAAAACTGTCTGCTCCAGCATCTGAGATCTCTAATAGTAAATCGTCTGCGCGATAAGAAATATCAAGCTCAGCCGCAGCAACTTTTTTGAGTTGAATTCGCGCGCTGCGTGGCAACTGGTTGTCGCTGACAGATTTAATAAGTTGGTGAAGGTGTCCGTGCTGCTGTTGGTGTGCGTCCAAGATCTCGGTGATTTCTTGCGCGACATTTAGCATGGCCTCTTGCTGCTTTTTGTCCTGTTGTTGCTGTTGCTGTTGCTCAACCTCTTTTTGAGCCTGCTGCAAATCTTCGATAGCTTGTTGCTGTTTTTTCTCGGCCTGCTTGAAATCTTGCTCATCTAATTTCTTTGCTGCCTGCTGCTGTTCTTGCTGAGCATCAGCTAATTTTTCTGACTTTATGCCTTGTTGTTCTTGTTGCTTATTAAATTCTTTTGTCTCTTCAGCCAGCTGTTGTTGCTTTTCTCGCATCTTTTGCAGCTTTGATTTTGAGGGCTCACCAGAATCTTTAGAATCTTTAGAATCTTTAGAATCTTTAGAATCTTTAGAATCTTT